>JACKQG010000049.1_pt3 | contig 140116 bp, 107 predicted proteins | sample 8237621 | NCBI WGS metagenome assembly JACKQG01 (sample SAMN15677084, study PRJNA649215) | marine metagenome | biome: marine; feature: Black Sea; material: saline water; isolation source: suspended particulate matter (SPM) from the Black Sea western gyre | collected 2013-06-09/2013-06-10... | reverse complement strand
TCGGTCCAGAATGTTTTTCGATATACATGAGTCTTGTAAGGCCGGTATTTGTCGAGTCCAGTTGTTATGAGAGCCCTGAATCCCAGACTTTCGACTTTGTGGTGGTGCTGCTCATGAAGGAAAAGGTAGATCAGTGCAGCGAATTGGAAATGGTCGGCGAGGGTAGATTTGCGGGATCCACCGTGCAAAGTTCCTTTTGAAAAGAGCATGATATTGCGAGCGATCCAAGGTATGCAATCTTGTCTAATATAGATTCCCATTGAAGAACCAAAGTAGTGAGCAGGTTTATACCAAGCACAGGGATTGTGACTTTCTTTGTCCCAACGTTTATTTTTCAAACCTGATATGTACGACTCTTTTTTTGAAGACCTAACGTTTTCGTTTTCCAGCCCCTCCATTTCTATTTCGAGTTCAAAACTTTCAGGACGAATTGGGAACTCACGAATTGAGTTTTCATTTTCGGAGTTCAGATGTTTCGAAATCTCATTAATCGAGATCGTTTCAATCTGATCGTCAGGATTGATGTCGCCCACTTCTGCAGTGGATTCGGTTTCTTTGTCGGCATCCGGATTAATTCCATACTCTTTTAAAACAGAAAGTAGTTGATCAATATCCACAAGAATCTCCTTTAGGAACGGAGGCCTTTTAATGCCCCTTGACTGTCACCAAATTGAGCGATTTTCTGCCCCTCCGCCTGAGCGAGGCTGAGGAACAGGTTGCACATGGGGGTGCGATTGGGGGTTTTCAGAACGCGACCGGTTTCGATCAGTCCACCGCCTTGACCGGCGATGATCACCGGGAGGTCGTCGTGGTTGTGGCGGTTGCCGTCGGAGATGGCAGATCCGAAGACCAGAGTCGTTGATTCGAGAAGAGATTGTTCTCCCTCACGAATCTCTTTCATTCTTTCGACGAGTCGGGCGAATTCACTGACCTGCCAGTGATTGATCTTGCGCACCCTATTAATCTGTTCCTCGTTGCCTTTGTGGTGAGTGAGGATGTGGTGCCCTTCACCGATATCGAGGTGGGGGTGAGTGCGGTTGGTTCCTTCGTTGGACCACATGAAAGTGATCACACGGGTCAGATCTAGACGGAACGCTAACAACATGAGTTCGTTCATCAGCCGCACGTGCTCCTGATAGTTGGTAGGGCTGAGGTCTTCAAATTGGGTGAGACCTTGCTCTTTTTTTTCGAGAGCATCTAGTTCTTCGAGCCGATCGATGCGTCTTTCCAGATCGCGGATCCCTGAAAGAAATTCATCGAAGCGTCCACGATCGGCATGTCCCAGTGATCTTTGTATGCCCGCGGCATCCTCGCGGACAAAATCGAGAATGCTCGATCGCCGGTGAATCCGAATTTGTCGGGCGGCGGCTGTTTCTCCCGCGGGGCCTTTCAGAAATAGGCGTTCAAAAACACGTCGTGGTTGGATCTCATGGGGGATAGGACGATCTGGTTGGGCCCATGAAATATTGGAAGAGTAGGCACAGGAATAACCGGAGTCGCAGTTCCCTGACTGACGACCCCCTTCGGTGCCTAACTGTAATGAAGGAATCAACGTTTCGCCTGCGCTACTGTTCGCCAGAACCTGATCGATGGAGAGACCGGATCGAATGTCTGCACCTGCAGTTTTGTACGGGTGAGCGCCCGTGAGAAAGCAGGCAGATGAACGTGCATGATCCCCGGGACCATCGCCGAGTGCTTTGGCATTGCGATGGCTGAGCCCGCGAACCAAGAGCACATCTTCAAAGACTTTTTCGAGGGGCTTCAGACTCGATGAAAACTGTCTTTGTCCCTCGACTTCGGTGATCGACCAATCGGGCATGTGAACCCCATTGGGAATAAAGAGGAAAGCGGTCCTTCGGGGTGGTGACGCGATTTCTCCTGCTGCTGCGGCTGTATGGGAGATCCACCCGCCGGGAAGAAGAGATTCAAGCCAGGGTAATGCAACTGCGGTCCCTATCCCTCGCAGGAAAGTTCGCCGTGCCATCTGTCGCTGTGCCATCTTCGATGGATTCTGACTCATGATTTCCACTTTCTGCAAGAGGGGCACGGCTCTTCATGGATGAAAACGCTGAAAATGGGACAAGGCAAATAAGAAATGACCATTAGGGAATCTCCCGCTTACGGAAAGCATCGAGGAGAACGATGGCTTCAATCAAGTCCTGAAGCGTTGATTCCGGCTTCAAGTTACGAGATAGGCGACTGATAGCAGGGATATCCCCAGAGTCCAAACTTCGACCGAGTGCATAGGTCATCAAATGGGTGGTCAGTGAACGACGAAAACCGGTTTCTTTTTCGACCAGTTGCCGGAGGTCTTGAGGGCCATCGATGAGCGTCCCGTCAGGGAGCTCTCCTCGATCATCCACGATTCCTGCCCTGAAGCGTCCCACCGCATCGAAGCGTTCCATAGCAAAGCCGATGGCGTCCATGCGACTGTGACACGTCGCACATTCAGGATTGCGACGGTGAACTTCCAGTTGTTCCCTCAGACTTAGATCTGAACCTGATTCTCCGGGAGCGGGTAAGTTTCCGGCACCGGGGGGGGCAGGCGGGGGAGCATCGTCGAGTAATACTTCTAGAACCCACTTCCCTCGCAGGACAGGTGAAGTTCTCTGACGAGTACTGCTCGCCAGTAGCACACTACCGTGGGAGATGAGGCCCCCTCCCCGTGGGGTGTTGATCTGAACCTTTTGATGAGATTCACCCCGCTGGCCGGGAAGGTCGTAATGACGCGCCAGTCGACCATTCAGAAAAGAATAATCCGCATCGAGCAACTCTCGAATGGGTCGATCTTCGCGAAGGATGTGATCGAAGAAGAGTACGGTTTCTTTTTGCATATCCTGAAGCAGTACAGCGCGAAAACCTGGAAATATTTTTCTATCCGGCGTTCGTTCCTGTAGGTCACGAATGCGCAACCATTGGGTGGCGAAATCTCTAGCGAGAACTTTGGACCGGGGATCAGCGAGCATCCTTCGTGTGATTTGGATAAGGGTATTATGCTGGCTCAGCTTTCCCTTTTTTGCGAGGTCAAGGAGGGCATCGTCGGGGCAGGTTCCCCAGAGGAAGTATGAAAGCCTTGTGGCGAGTTCGTAGTTATCGAGCTCACGTACATCCCCTGATTTCAAACTCGCTGAGTCGGCTTCGGTTCTTAGAATGAACCGAGGTGAAACGATGGCTGCAATCAAAGCACTGCGAAGCAACTCTTCTGCAGAACTGTCCGGTGCACTCGCGACCAAAGAAAGATCGACCATCTGTTGCAATCGATCTTTACTCACAGGTTGTCGCCAGAAACGGGGTAGCCAGCGGGCCATCCCACGCTTCAGTTTTTGTCGGGGTGAGCCACCACCCTTGAGTGCGAACTTTTGAAATGGAGTGGGTTTTAAACCTTCGAGGGGACCTTCGATGATCAGATGCTGAATGGCTCCATTGCGATCCCGTTGAGCGGGATCAGGGTCATCCGGCTGAAAGTAGTCATTACTGAAGGTCAAACTGACGCTACGGAGGCCTTGAGGAACCCGAAACTCGACAATGCGTTCGCCCGGTTCGTTGCGGGATTCAGGGAAGATCAGAGATTTCTTGAGTTCTGAGCCGACAGTCAGACGAAATGCAACGGGATCCGGCCCCGCCTGTTTCCCCCAGCCACGCACTGTAAACCGGTAGGTTCCACGAGCCGGAAAAGGGAACTCGGTCGAAGCCGATCCGCGGCTGAAGAAGTAAATATGATCGCCAACATTGCGAGTCCCACCGGTAGCTTCAAGGTTTTCTGAAGCAAAGATATTTTTGGGAGTTCCTTCGTCCTCAGGAGAGATCACCGCAGCGTGGGCTACTTCTTCTCCGATGCGAAACAGTTGTTCGATAAATCCAGGAGAGAGATGTCCCCCCTGATTATCAAAACCGGAACTGGATGCATCTGCCGGCAGGTGACGATCGACATCGATCTCAACTCCCGTGAGATCTTTTAGAGTTCTCTTCAGTTCGGTACGGCTCAGTCTTCGAGGCGGGACAGACCCTGGAGACTCTGGCAAGAGGGCGAGTTGGTGTCGGTTCCATGTATCAAGAAAACTCACAAGGTCATGACGTATTGCAGGACTGAGTTCGGGTTCATCGGCGGGAGGCATTTCGCCACTTCGTAAAACGTTGAGCAGAGTTTGCCAGTCGGCGGGGTCTCCGTCGGAGCCACTTTCGATGATCTCTGAAAGATCGAGGCCACCTTTTAGTTTCTCTCCGGAGTGGCATCTAAAGCAGTGATTTTGGAGAGGTTCGATGATCGCTTTCGGAAAAGGGTTGCGTGATCGTCCCTCATCATCGGAGAGAGGCAGAAGACTGAATAATAGGAGAAACCATGGAGTTGACGTCATCGTGATTTTTTCAATTCAGTTCCGTGAGCGAGGTGTTGCAAGTCTTCTTCAAATTTGGCTTCTAATGCAGCCTCTAACATCCATGCCAGCAAACCTGTTCCCATGGGCAGAGTCCCGCGATCGACCCACTGTATTTCAGTCCGTCTATTTGGACCAAAAGAGAGTGTGATTTCTCCGTTACCATTGGGGTCGTCCGATTCGATAGAAGAGATATAGCGAAATGATCTTTCGAAACCGCCCCGACCGGGAAGTATTGTTTTTTGGACTTCTGAGATAACCAATTTGCCGCGACTGTTTTTACTCTTCCATGTCGAAGAGTGCCCAATGGATGCGGGTTCTCCTTCGATGACGAAATGGGGAACGCCATATTGCTCTTCGTCCCAAGAACTCCACTCTGACCACTGATTAAAATCGGAAAGTTGACTCCACAGGTCTTCGGGCTCTCGCTTGCTGGTGACATTTACCGAGACATTCCAGCTTGCAGGCATAGAAAAACTGAGCAGGAGCAGAATCAATAATATTAGCCCAGTCCCCAATAACATGAACTTCAGCAAAAATCTCATGATGAATCTCCCATGGGGACCCTCGTATCAAACGGGTCTTCACCATAGAGTATCAGGTAACAGGGAGCCCTGTGAAGAGGAGCCTTGAGATATGAATTCAGAACCCCACCGTCGATATTGAAAGGGCTGTAATGCTCAAGAAAGTAATAATAGCACTCGTCGCCTTGATGCTGTTGCTTTTGCTAATGGGAAGTTTGTTACCCATGGATTACGTGGTGGAGAGAAGCATCTTCATCGATGGAGATCCATTGGAGATTCATGAAAGTATTGTCAATCTGAGAAGTTGGCCCGAGTGGACTCCATGGAATTCTCAATTGGATCCGACGATGGTGTTCTCCTATTCGGAAGGAAAACCTGGCGTAGGTTTCAAGTCGAGATGGACCGGTGAATCGGCAGGTAATGGAAACCTTGAAATCACGAGTGCTGAACCGGGTCGAGGCATTGTTTATGTGCTCAACTTTGAAGGTTTTCCTCCGGTGGATGGTGTGATCGAAATCCAGCAGATGAAGGGTGGCTGTAATGTGAGGTGGAAAGCCTCCGGACAGTTGAAGCCACCCCTGGGTGGCTTGATGGTAATGATGATGGATTCTGCGATGGGGGCAGATTTTGCGTCCGCCCTAGATGGCTTAAAAGAACGAAACATGAAACAGAGTGAAAAATAAAATGACTCGAACTCCTTTTGTCCCGCGTATTGATCTCCAAAAGAGAGCTGCTCGACTGGCTCGACGCGGTCATCCATGGCTTTACCGTGACGATCTTAGGGATGGTGAATTGTCCGATCCCCGATTTGATACGGGCACGATAGTTCGTTTGTGGGATGAGGAGGGCCATGATCTTGGGCTCGCTATTGCTTCCACACGTTCAAAAATCGCAATCCGTTTGTGTGGGTCATGGGTAGGGGAAGAAGTTCCCGATCCTGAGGCTTTCTTGCGGCATAGAATTCAAAGAGCAGCCGATTTAAGACCGAAAATTCAAAATGCCAAAGAGGGGTGTCGCCTAGTTCATGGGGAAGCTGATCTCCTTCCTGGACTTGTGGTCGACAAGTACGCAGATGTGATGGTGATGCAAGCGACCACGGCATGGATGGAAGCACATTCAGAATTGGTGGCGAATTTATTGATGGAGTTGTTCGAGCCCCGTTCTGTGTTGGCTAGGAATGACGTGGGAGTTCGGAAGTTCGAGAGATTGCCGGAAGAGGTTGTTCTTCTAGCGGGGGAATCGGTCGACAGAGTCACAATCGACGAAGGTGGCGTGAAGCATTTGGTGCGTCCTTATGCTGGACAAAAGACGGGGATGTACCTCGACCAAAGTCCCGCTCGTGCCAGAGTTCAAGAGTTAGCCCAAGGAGCGAGAGTCTTGGATTTGTGCTGCTATCAAGGTGGTTTCAGTGTTTCGGCGCTCGTTGGTGGCGCTAAAGCGGTGACGGCCGTTGATCAATCGGCCACAGCTTTAGAACTTGCTGTAGAGACGAGTGAACTGAATGGTTTTGATGGTCTCGAGACTATTCAGGGGAACGTATTTGATGTCGTAAGAGAATTGAGGTCAGAGAATCTTCAATTTGATCTCATCATTTTGGACCCACCCGCGTTTTGTAAAAGTCGCCGAGAGGTTCAGGGAGGTATCCGTGGATACCGCGATTTGAATCGTGCAGCGTTGAGACTTCTTGCACCAGGAGGGCGACTTATCACTTGTTCTTGCAGTCATCATCTCAAGTCCGATATGTTTGAAGATACACTTCGTCAATCGGCACTGGACCTTCCATTTCGAGTCATTGTTGAAGATCGGCTCGGAGCAGGAGATGACCATCCGGTGTTGTTGCGTTTTCCGGAATCGGAGTATCTCAAGGTTCGGGTATTGCGTCGCTGGGATTGACCTTGGATTCAGTACTGAGATCATTTTCTGATCCTGCAATGATTCCTGATTCGCCGAAGATGGAGGGTGCCACTCTTCATTATATTCCTGCTTTTTTTAAAGCAGGCGAAGAGCAGGATTTGTTTCAGCAATTACAAGATCAACTCCATTGGAGTCAGGGCCAGATTCGTCTCTTTGGAAAAGAGCATATGATCCCGAGATTAGAAGCCTGGCATGGTGATCCTGAAGCGCGATACGGATACTCGGGGACTGATCTTGAACCTGAGCCTTGGACGCCCGCCCTTCAACTGATTCGTAGTCGGCTTATAGGATTGAGTCATGACCTCTCCTTCAATTCGGTACTTGGGAATTGGTATCGTGATGGTGAAGACGCCATGGGGTGGCACAGCGATGACGAGAAAGAACTGGGCCCGAAGCCTTGTATCGCTTCTCTGAGCTTTGGCTCAGGCAGGGATATTCGTTTTCGGCATCGAACCCGCAAGGATTTGGACCCTGTAATGTTGCATCTGGAGGCGGGGTCTCTTTTGCTCATGGAAGGCCTGACCCAAGAGAACTGGCAGCATGCCATTCCGCGAAGGAGAGGGAGAAATGCTCCCGGAGGCCGAATCAATCTCACGTTTCGAACGATTCGATTTCCAAGATCTTGATCAGGATTTGGGTGCGGTTTTTTCTAAAGCGGAGAGGCACTCGGTGAAATCAGCGGGTGGATCGACTTGGAATGCCATCTCTTTCAACGTTTTTGGATGAACAAACGTCAGTGATTCGGCATGAAGAGCGGCTCTGCGAATCCATGGAGAAGTGACGCCATATTTTTCGTCGCCAATTATTGGGAGTTGAATGTGTCCTAAGTGGACCCTGATTTGGTTACGACGACCTGTTTCCAAGTGAACTTCCAAGAGTGAGTGATCCCCCATTTTTTTCTGTAGTTTCCAGTGAGTGATGGCTGATTTACAGGGGTCGTGGGGTCTGGCGACTCGAACTCGTTTGTTACGAGAGTCTGTATGCAGAGGGAAATCGCAGATACCTTCTTCTTGCCGGGGTGTGCCTTTGCAGAGCGCGAGATATCGGCGTTTAAACTTTGTGTTGAGCAGTTGATGCTTGATGGCATCCCGTGCCTCGGGGGTTCTTGCCAAGACGATCACGCCACTCGTATCTTTGTCGAGGCGTTGAACGATGAATAGAATCGGTCGCTTTTCACCTTCATGACGAAGGCGTCGATAGACCTCTGTTTGGAGAGTGATTTCATTCTCACCCTCTTCTGTCGCTACCGTTAAAAGCCCAGCAGGTTTTTGGACGACGAGGACCTGCCGATCCTGGTGCAGAATTTCTAGGCCTTCAGTCACCATCTTGCGGTGGGCTGTTCTCAGTCGAGGGGGATCGGGATCCATTCTCAACTGTTGTCCAGATCGCAGTCGGAACCCTGGATCGGTCACGACGTTTCCGTCGATGGCCACGCCACCGCGAAGGATGATCTCTTTGGCTCTCCGATGGGAGGTGTCGAGTTGTTGGCGGATCTCAGCCTGTAAGGCTCTCTGATCCTCTTGTGCGGTCCATTCGGTTTTGCGTGACACGGAGGCCCTTCCTGTTGTTAAGGCTGAATATAGCGGTCCTGAGTCCCGATGTGGGTTTGTTTCCGGAGAATGTCCAGCGTTGCTCGATTTTTGTTCGACGAATCGATATCCTCGACAATGAATCATCGAGCCCTCACCGGGAATTCATGGGGATGTCCCTATGATCGGGAGGGTCAACCGGCTCTCTTCGGCAGGCTTCGGCTCCCCGGAATAGGGCACAACCGCTTTGAGCGGTGGAGGCCACATGGTCGATCGCCAGTCCCCCTCTGACTCGGGAGTCTCTTCCCGTAAGGACGTTTCTAGTTACCTTCCCATGACACAGAAAGAATGTGTCGATCTGGGGTGGTTACCGCAAAGACCAGAAGATCATGATCCAGAGATTCACGGAGTGGATTTCGTCCTCGTCAGTGGCGACGCATACGTCGATCACCCTTCATTTGCAAATGCCGTGATCGGTCGTCTTCTTGAGGCAAGAGGGCACAGGGTTGCCATTCTTTCTCAACCGGATTGGAAAAGTGCGGACCCGTTCCGTATTTTTGGAGCACCTCGTGTCGCTTGGCTCATCTCTGCCGGAAATCTTGATTCACATCTCAATCACTATACCGCTCATAAAAAACCACGTTCAGACGATCAGTATTCCCCAGGGGGAAGAGCAGGTCTTCGTCCCGATGGAGCGACCATCGTTTATTCGCAGAGATGCCGAGAAGCTTTTAAGGGTGTACCGATCATCGCCGGTGGAGTTGAAGTCTCGATGCGTCGAATGGCTCATGTCGATTATTGGCATGAAAAGGTCAAGCGATCATTGATTCTAGATGCCCGCGTGGATATTGCTGTTTATGGAATGGGTGAAAAAGCTCTACTCAGCATTATCGATCGATTGAAGGCCGGAGAGCCGATCGCGCAGATTCACGATATCCCTGGAACAGCGTATGCCATCGGCAAGCATGGTCGTCCGCACTTTTTTCCAGAACCACGTTGGCAAGAAGGGCAATCTTGGTGGCAACAAGATGGCGAGTTTCTCGAAGAGATTTTGGAATTGCCGTCCTTTGAGGAGATCAAAGGTCATGACGACGAGAGCAAAAAACGATTTGCCCGTGCCCAGCACCTGTTTCATAGGGAACAGAATCCAGACTCAGCTCCGATTCTCGTGCAGCGACACGGAGATCACACGTTGGTCGTCAATCGCCCCATGAAAGCACTCGAAACGGATGAACTCGATAGAGTCTTCTCTTTGCCCTACAACAAAGAACCGCATCCTTCCTATGGTGACGAGACGATTCCTGCCCACGAGACGGTCAAGTTTTCCATCAATATTATGCGTGGCTGTTTTGGTGGGTGCACATTTTGTGCGATCACTGAACACCAAGGTCGTGCCGTTTCTTCACGAAGTGAAGAAAGTGTGCTCGAAGAGGTTGAGGATCTGAAAAGACTGAAGGGTTACAAGGGAGTGATCAGTGACCTGGGAGGACCTACTGCAAACATGTATCGCATGCGTTGCACCCGTCCAGAAATCGAAGCGCGCTGTCGCAGACCATCTTGTGTTCATCCGACAGTATGTAAGTTGCTCGGTACTGATCATGGTCCGGTCAAACAGTTGATGAAAAAAGTCCGTGAATCCGATGGAGTGAAGATGGTTCATGTCGCCTCTGGCGTGCGAATGGATTTGGCGAATCTGGATCAGGAATATATCGATGATCTTGCCGCCCACCATGTCGGTGGACATTTGAAGGTGGCCCCAGAACATATTGACGATGACACTCTACGCTTGATGAAAAAACCTGGGATGGATACTTATTTAGAGTTTGAAGAGAGATTTCAGGAAGCGAGCCATAAGGCCGACAAGGAGCAGTATCTGGTGCCCTACTTCCTATCGAGTCACCCGGGTTGTGAACAATCTGCGGCCGTGGATATCGCAGAGTTTCTCCAAGCGCGCCGCCTTCGTCCTCAGCAGGTGCAGGACTTCATTCCGACTCCTGGAACCCCGGCAACGTGTATGTGGTGGACAGGCCTTGACCCCACACGCATGAAGGAAGTCTTCGTTGAAAACAAGATGCGCAATAAGCGTAAGCAGCGCGCCATGCTCCAGTGGTGGAAGCCCGAGAATGCCCCTCTTGTCCGAGAGCTTCTCCAGGACACGGGTAGAACCGATTTGATGGGTTCTCATGAAGGAGCATTAGTGGCCGCTGAAGAAAAAAGTTCGAGTAAACGATTCGCTTCAGAGACTAAGCCCGTAAAGCGCTTTCGTAAAAAGCCGGGACGTAAACGTTCTCGGTGAAGAGCGATACTGAATCTAAGTCGCCCACCAGCGTTGTTTAATCAGCCGGTGTATCAGGCTGACGATGGCAAGGATGACGATCAGTGCTGGGGCAATCGGCCAATCTTGAATCATTGAAACCCAAAAGGTCAGCAAGGTACTGACGATGCCGATGGTGGCACAAGTCCAAGCGTACCCAGATAGCGATCTGGCTGCCGGGAAACTGATGGTCGCGGGAATCAATAACAGACCTAGGACCACCTGAGGTCCCAATTCTGGAACGATCATGCCACTGGCGACTCCAGCCAGAAACAAGTGAATCAGCAACCAACGTTTTTCGGGCAATCCTGAAATAGTCGCCTGTTCACGGTCGATGGCCGTCAACCATAATTCTCGTCGATAAAAACCAGCAATCGCTGCGATGATGAGGCACGTCCCTATCACTCTGCTACGTCCCGATTCCAACACCGAAAGAACATGGCCATGGTGGAGCCAGCGGTGGGAAAACTCGTCGTAGATACTGTCGAGAAGTAATATCTCCGAGAGGGCGAGTGTGACGACGAAGAGTAAAACTGCACCACTTTCGATGCGATCACGGGATTCACGAGAAGATAGCCAGAGAAGTCCTAGAGCCAGAAAAAGAAAGGCACACAGATTCTGGAAAAACGTCGATGGCGGATCTAGGGTTTCGTAAGCAATGGCAAATATAGTGGGCCAGATAAAGTAGGAAAATGCCACCCCTGCTCCAGCGATGCCGGGAACGGCCACGGCAACAAACGGCATTTTTCTTAAGACTAATAGAGTTCCAATAGCAGGCAGCACAAACGAAGCGACGAGAACTGCTAAGAAGCCATCGAGGAAAAGACCGGTCGAGAGATTCCACGCTTCAAGGAGGCTGTTCAGCAAGATTCCTCCAGTGTGATTTCGCCATTGGTTGTGAGATCGAGGTAGCAACGTGGGGTGACAGGGATCCAACTGGAATCGTGAGTGATCACGAAAAAGAGGGTTTCTGGATTTTCTGCCAATGAGGAAATGAGGGAACCGAGAGAGTCTCTCCCTTGGATATCGACTCCATTCATGGGCTCATCGAGGACGATGCATTCCGCGTCGGAGACGAGTGCACGAGCGATCAGTGCCCTGCGCTGTTCGCCTCCGGAGAGTCGAGCAAAGCGACGGTTTTCCATTCCATCGAGGCCCACCCGCTGGAGAATTTCTGTCACTTTTTGTTTCATTGATTTCGACCCGTTGTAGCGAGGTTTTAATCCTTTGAAGGCTGAACCCGAATCAGGGGTATCCCAAAGACCTAATTCAACGATGTCGCGAACAGAAATAGGGAAGTCATCCGTGAGTGGGAGTTGCTGGGGAACCCAGCGACAATGATGGGAGGCGTCCCATTGAATGGTGCCTGAAAGTGCAGGAATCAAACCGAGGAGTGTGCGGGCAAAGGTCGATTTTCCACAACCATTGGGGCCACGCATGACATTCAGTCCCCCGGAAGAGACAGAGAAACTCCAGGGACCGGCCACGGTGTGATCACCGTGGCCGATCTCCAGATTCTCAACTCGGAATTTAACGTTTGGCAAGTTTGAGGTTTTTCTCAAAGGTACTGACCACAAGTTCCATAAATGGAATGTAGCCTTGAAGAGTGCCCGTGGTTGAACTCAAGTAAGGTAAAACTACAACGTTTGCATTACAGTTGCTGGCGACTTTCAGAGCCAGATCTTTATTTGCAGGTCTCGAGATGATCAAACCCACATTTTTCTGATTGGCGATCTCTACCACCTTCGCTATATGCGCCGCTTGAGGTGTTACTCCAGCTTTAGACTCGATCCTGTCCACAATGAGTAGACCGAAATCTTTGGCGAAGTAGCTCCAAGTCGGATGATATTCGATAAAAGCGGCACCTTTGAGGGGCTTCAAGCGCTCTTTCCATTCAGCAATTTTTTTATCGAGGGTCTTTAGGTACTCGTTACCTCTCGTCCGATATTCCTCACAGTACTGTGGGGATTGGAGACACAGGCCTTCGATGACATTAGTCACGATTTTTCGACCTTGAATGGGTGAAAGGTTGTAGTGGGGATTACCTTTGATATGCAGGTCTGGTCCCTCTTTGCGAGTGATGGCTTCAGGGATATCGAGAGGCTCGATCCCTGCCGAGCAATTGATAAACCCAGGTGAGCCAGGCCGGATCTTCGGATTTCTGGCGGCGTTGAGTAATTGCGGTAACCAAGAGTGTTCGAGGTCTAGGCCGATTTGCACCAGAGCGTCGGCACGAAAAAGCGTATTCAGCAGTCGCGGCCTTGGCCGTACTTTATGTAAATCCTCACTGCCACGGGTGAGACTGGTCACGTCGACACGACTGCCCCCGACCTGGCGGACAATGTCGGCCAGGTCGGGAGTTGTTGTGACCACACGGATTGCATCTTGAGCAAAGAGGCTCTCGGTACACGGCAGTAGGACCAGAATCAGGATCGCGAAGATCCTATTCGGAATCCTTGACATGATTACCACTCCAATCCGTGCCCGTGACTTCCAAGTTGGACAGTCCATTGGACAGAAACCGCTGTGAAGTCAACGAGCTCCTCGACACCATCTTCTTCAAGAGCAAGGTCTTTAAAAGAGCGAATTTCGAAACGCAGGCGATTGAACTCATTGAGCTTCTTGGTGTAGTAGACACCAAAATCGCTGCTTTCTTCGTCTGAATCCTCTGCATGTTCGTATTGGTTGTAGGACAAGCCGATGGTGTTATTAGAATCCACGGTTCTTTCGGCCATGAAGTAAAAACCTGTGGCTTCTTGATTGGTGATATTGAAGATTTCGTCGCCTTCAACAGCGGGATCTCCTTCGTCAAGTTCCCCTGAATCTTGATCATTGATGAGAGCTTCTGCCTGGAAGCGGTATCCGGAACCATTCGACTCGTTGGTGCTGACAAGAGTGATGTCTAAGCCCATGACAGATTTGTCGACATTCTGAATATCATCTTCATCGACGCCGAAGACCCGCTCCGGAGCGGTCAGCAGGCTTCCACCTAACTGAACAGTTGCGGTATCAGAGATGTCGAAAAGAGAGCTCAAGCGAGCATTGATGGCAAAGTCGCCTGTTTCACGCAAGGGACCCTCTTCATCTTCATCCTCTTCTTCTCCATGCCCATGGTGGCCTCCGCCGGGACCTAGAATGACATGGGAATCACTTTCTGCGGATTGGAAGATCCCCAAGCTTCCGCGAAGGAGAGAAGCGTCTCCGATGGGAGACCACCAGTGCACCTCGGCGCCGGTACCCCGTAAGGTTCCGCCAATGTATTCCTGTAAAACAGAAGGCTTGTCGAGTGTTGGGAGCTCCCCATCGTGGATGGGACTGAGTTTACCAAAGTCCATATTGAATCGACCGGCTTTGATGTGGGTCGTAGGAGTGAGCCAGTCGGTTGCGAGCACGTAGGCTTCTTCCAGCTCTACTTCCTCTTCGTCGAAAAAGAGAATCCCGTGGAATTCGTATGCGTCGTCAACGGCTCCGAAGAGACCAATCTCTGCACCACGAAGCTTGAAGCCATCGGCTCCGGCTTCGATGCCTTCATCGTCGCTCCAAGTCGCAACGAAGTCTCCGATGAAACTGAGGGCAGGATTAAAACGGTTGTCCAGAATAGAAGTTTGACCGTAATCACCGAGTCCAATTCGTGATGATCCTTCTTGAGCACTGAGATCTGAACCGGGAAAAGTCACAAAGAGTAGCAACGCAATGATGGAAAGTTGATGTTTCATTTTGACTCCAGAGCCTCCACAAAGCCTTCGATGGCTGATGAGGAAACCGAATAGAATTAGTTTTTGGATGATTCACCACGGACAGCCCATGAATATCGAAACAAGATTACACAAGGTGTAATCACGTCGAAAACGGCGGTTGAGTGAATCTGATTTAGTACACGCTGATAGGAATCAAGCGGTAGGTGGGCTTCTTCCAGGATGATCTTGTGCAGCAGAATACTGCAAGAATAACGGAAGATTCGCTGAATGAATGTGAGGGAGCTGTGTGAATGGTAACTCAGGTAGTTTTTGTAACTGGGCTAAATAGGTGAGGCTCAGCGCGTCGCAGATTTCACATTCGAACTCGTTGGAATGATCCGGTTGGTCTTCCGAGCTGACATCGGAAGAGCAGTTGCCATTGCCCTCATGATAGCAGTGTTGATCACTCAGAGTGGCAGTGGTCGAAACTGGAGAATGACCGTGAGAGAGCTGGTGAAGGCCGGGCAGGAAAGTGAAAACAAGTAGTGAAAGAAAAGCGAGCAGTGAACCAGCACTCATCCCCCATACCTTTCGAAGAAAGGCGCTATGGAGATTTTCTGCGTGGGTCAGTTTCATTTTCTTCGCCTATTCGGATGGGACAGAAGGCTATCCTAAATTCAATTCGAGAATGTTGGCAACATAAAACAGAAAAGAAACTCTCGTCGAGATTTTGGCAGAGGTGAGCAGACAGTCTCTGAGAGATGGATTCAGGAGTCGGATTCTTCAGAAAGTGAAGACTGATATTCCTGAAGAGCGTTTTGGAAAATAGAGGCATCCGGCCACATTATTAACGCTTCTTTGAGGACCTTGATCGCTTCTTTGGTGTTTTTGCCGTCATTGAGCGCGATGGCATACACATATGTATATCGCTGGTTGCTAGGGGCAAGGTCGCGGGCTTTTTTAAAGGACCCTAGGGCCTCTATTTTTTGATCCGTCCGCACCTGAATGAGTCCCAAAGCATGATGAAGCCCGGCATCGTCGGGAACCTTACCGATGGCGGTTCTCAAGACGAGAAGTGCTTCTTCCATGCGTGAGAGACGAGCGAGAACATCTGCAAGATTTACGGAGGCGGGGCCAAAGTGAGGTTCACGCTGGAGAGCCTTCCGATAAGTCAGTGCTGCTTTTTCTAATGATCCTTCATACTCCGCCAGTCGCCCTAGATTGAGGAGAGCCTCTGCCCTATCAGAATGGATTTCTTGACTCGTCTTGTATTCTGACAGAGCCCTGTTGAGTAATGGTGGGCGAGGATTGGCTTTTGTGTCTGGCCAAGAAGCAATGACCGGGGCGAGGTATTCTGTGGCCGTCAGCCTGACGGACAGATCGGGATCATCGAGAAGTTGAAGCAGGCCAGAGCCTAAGTCATACGGTTGATCAGACCGTAAGCCAAGGAGGGCTCCTCGTCTTACTAAAGGATTTCCGTCACTGAGAAACCCTGCGATCAACTGAAGGTCTTCCATAGATGGGGTCTTTGAGTTTGCGCGCACAGTCGAAAATTCGGCGAGAACTGTTGCCTTTGCGATGGGTGCCGTTTTTGAGTCCTGAAGTGCCATGCGCATCAAACCTGGGGCGGTCTTTTTGCCGGACCTCGCAGCGTGGAGAGCTTCCCCCCAGTGAAACTGGCCACTACGACCATTTGGAAACCAGTCTCTGACATGCTGATCTGCCCATTCAGGTGATTGATCTTCATGGCATGAGTTACAGGCATTGGGTGTCCCCATACTGAAACTCAAATCGGGTCTGGGTACTCGGAAAGAATGATCATGGCGGCGGTCTGTTCCCATGTAGACCCGTGAGGTCATGTGGCAATCGATGCAAGCTGAGCCGGCCCCTTTAGGTTCATGATGATGATGGGAAGGTTGATCATAGCGTGACGGTTCATGACATCCGATGCAGAGTGCATTGCCTTCTAGATGCAATGCACCGGAGTGCGGATCATGGCAGTCACTGCATGAGACGCCTTCCATGTGCATGCGGCTCTGTAAAAAAGAGCCGTGAACATATACTTCATCGAGGATCTGCCCATCAGGGTAGTAGAGACCTTCGTCGAGAAGAGAAAGCCGGTGGGTCATCGACAAGTCGGTTCCCGGTTGGGACCCGTCGACCAACGCGGTACGCCGGGAATGACAGCGGGCACAGGTGTCTTGTTCTGAATAATCAGGGAGCGCCGGCTCTCTCCGAGCTACCGGCTGCCCCTCCTCGCGGACCCAGCGATGAAGATCCCTCGCTAGAGAAAATGAAAAACCTTTGTTCTTCGGAATGGGGAGCTGCTCAGAATTTGAATCAGGTTCGATTTCTTTGGGCTTCACGGCCCATTCGACGTGAGAGCTTCCGGGCCCGTGACATGCCTCGCAGGAAACATCAATTTCTTCATAGCGGGTTTCGAAGATATTTTTCTGAGCATTGAAGTTTTTCACCACTCCCGTGGAGTGACATTCGGCGCACATATGATTCCAGTTATTCAGAGACCCGGTCCAATGAAGGGGATCGCCTGGCGGAGTTTCTTCACCTGGGAACAAAGAGTACCAACCCTTTTTTCGTTCACCGGTGCCTGTGGACCAAGCCACAGGGTACGACTGTAATCTTCCGTTCGGTTGCTCGATCAAGATTTGTTGACAGGGTTCAATACCGAAGAAATATTTCACCGGTAATGTCTTTTGACCAGATCGATCGGTGACTTCTACCTGAGGAGATCCGTTTTCAAAGAAAAATCGGGAAAGAACTCCTCCTGCATTCACAGTGGCACCATCGAACTTTGCAGTGGCGAGTTTTTCTCCAGGTTGAAGCATGGCAGAGGCGTGATGAGAAGTAGCCCAAAGCCGGTGCTCTCCGCTATGACATTCGATACAACGCTGACGACCGACATAGTCAGAGGATGCTGACTCTGTAGAGAGTGGGATCAGGCTGAGAATCAGGGTGATGGAGATACTGGAAACCATAGTGGCGAGAATAACGGACTCTCGTGGCCACGGGTGTGTTTTTCTTCGGCAAAGAGTTTGGAAATTGTTCTGAAAAAGGCCGTAATACCGACAATCACTCCCTGTCTTCGGGGAGGGCATGGGTTAAAAATGGTACCTGAGAGTGGGGAATCAGGAATGAGATTCTGATGCCATGCCCCCATCTCATCACTTCTAGAACTTCCAAAGGATGTGAAGACCTTGAACCGAATTGATACGCTCCTCAAGCCTCTCGTTGACGAAGAGAGATTCTCTCTCTTTGAGAGCATCGCTCGTTTTGCCGAAGATGAGATTGCTCCGAACCTACTGGGCTGGGAAAGATCCAAATCTTTGGTTCCAGATGGTGTCATTTCAAAAATGGGAGATATGGGCCTGTTTGGTTTGCCGATACCAGATGAGTATGGGGGCCAAGACGGTCAAATGATCGATTTGATTTTGGCCGGTCTATCACTTTCATATTGGAGTCCCTCGGTCGCCATCACACCCGGTGCAGCAGTCTCCTTGGGCATCAATCCGCTCCTTAGGTTTGGCACTGATCAACAAAAGAAGGATCACTTGCCTGATCTCGCGGCGGGGCGTCGAATGTTTGCGTTTGGTTTATCCGAACCCGGAAGAGGTTCAGACGCTGCCAATCCGCAGGTGGTTGCAGAAAAAGTTGAAGGTGGATATGTCCTGAGAGGCGAGAAGTGTTGGACCACCAATGCTGCCTGGGCGAGTCATATCGTTGTTCATGCGTTGACAGATCCCAGCGGTCGTAACGGACATCGAAGTACTTGTTTCATTGTTCCCAGAGATCGAGAAGGTGTTGCCTATCAGGAAATGGAAGGCAAAACAGTCTGGCCTCTTTCCTCGACCGGTTCGGTCGCCTTTGACTCCGTGAAGGTGAGCGAGGATGAAATTCTCGGTGATATTCATGGGGGTTTTCGTGTGATGGTGACAACCCTGAACGGCGGTCGCTTATTTGTGGCAGCCGTTGCCTTGGGGTCTTTGGCATTTGCTCTCGATAAAACGAGGGGATACGTGCAAGAGCGTGAGCAATTTGGCGGCGCCATTGGACGTTTCCAAAGAGTTCAAGATGTTGTTCTTGAGATGGATTTGGCGTTGGAGCGAAATCTGAGTTGGCTTATACAGCTGGTCCATGCATATGACAAAGGAACTATGGATCGTGAGCAGGCCGCCAAAGTAAAAATCGACTGCAGTCGAGTAGCGTCGACGCTTGTTCAGGATGCGATGGAGATTTGCGGGGGGGTTGCTTGTCTCGATGAGTTTGGGCTGGCAAGGCATGCGGCGGACTTGTTTGTGACTCGGGTGGGAGAGGGATCCAATCGAGCGCTCATGAGTCAGATTTCCCGTTCATTACTGCCGGATATTGCTGACGAGTTACAATAATCCGGCATCCCGATCGTGCTGATTATGAGGGCATGGGATAGAAGTATTGGGTGTAGGGCGTATCCGCCTTGCTCTGTAATTCTAGGTTTTGAATCAAGAGTGACGGGCAAATGGTGGAAACCGGAATCATGCCGCTCTCTGCACCACACCATGCATTATCAGCGACCGAATCGTCACCTGCTGCGATGATTCCATTGATAGAGTTCAGGGGAGTCCCGACAAAGTTGACTCCACGAATCAACTCTTCACGCCCATCCGGGAAAACTTTAGCCGCAAGATTGATCTCGCCCAAGAATGCCTGGAAATCATATGCATCAGTGGAGGTTTCTCCGGAAGAGGCATTTAGGATTCTGATTCCATAAGGAACACCTTGCCGTTTGATTTCATCGATAAGTTGCTGTTTCAGTTTTAATGGATCCGATTTCTCATGGGCGTGGAGGCGAGTCACACCCATGCGACTGATGGCTCGTTCGTGATGATTGGAACGGGCATGGCCATTGGAGCGATGTCGCTTATTGACCGGAACTCTCCCGGTGAGATACCCACTCAGTTTGCCAGATTCGATCAGTGAAGCATTATCTGAAGGGGACCCTTCGTCATCGTAGCGATAGTGACCGATCAGGCTTTGTGAAGAATCGTCATTCAGTGACAGATGAGATTCCCTAGGGTCATCCGAGAGCGATAGGAAATCTGGAAGTACCTTTTTGCCCAACGAATCCGCAAATGTACGGGCCTCTCCTCCTGACCGGAGTCGATTTCCTTCGAGACGATGTCCCATGGCCTCGTGAATCAGTAGTCCTGCGGGAATAGGATCGAGAAGTACAGGTCCTGAGAATGAGTGCACTCGTTCAGCATTTGAAATTCGGTCGAGTAGTTTGGCTGCAGCACGAATCTCTTTTCGGAACTCCGCAAGTGAAGGAAGTTCAGCAGGATCACTGACGAAGTGACTGATAGTCCATGGGATCCCATCACCTTTGTCACTGAGAAGCCAAAGGTAAGCTTCTAGTTGCCAATAAGGTTGGGTCTCCGTGATCATTGAGCCTTCCGAATTGACGAACAGTCGCGTTTGATGTTTGACCTGAAGAGAAACATGACTGTTTTTAATGGAGGCGAACTTTTGGGTGGCTCCACTCGCTTTTTCTACAAACGTTGTCCAGTAGTCTTTATCGAGAGGCGGTAAAGGTCGAACATTGAGATCGGTGACAGCAGGCTTTTTTTCCCAGTCACCCAGATGCGGATGAAGGTCTAGGTACGTCAACTCATGGGCTTTTCTATGGAAATAAGCCTCTTCCGCTTCTCGATATTTAGCGTCCGTAAGTCTCCATAAACCGATCTGGAGAGCTTCTTTTCGATCCGTGATAGGAAGATTGAGGTACGAATAGGATTCCTCGTCTTTAGAACTCTCCTCAAGACCGCCTTCATTGATTTGGTCACGTTTGTAACTTCCGACGTGAGCATCTGTGAGGCAGTTTCTTCGGGTGTAGTGGTCACATTTGTAGAGAGAGCCAAATCGAGCCTCTACTTCGAAGTACTCTTGATCTCTGATGAGGTACGAGAGATAGAAAAGTTTAGGGAGCCCGGGTTTGCGGAGTTTTTCAACAGCGCGATGGCACTCTCGGGAAGCAGTCTTGATCAGTTTGCGAGCTACTGAGTTATTAATCGTTGATCTCCAAAAGGCTAAAGACTTCGCAATCCGGAATCTTGTTTCTTCCCTCTAGGAAAGAGAGTTCGAGAAGGAAGCAGGTACCGATGACGACACCTCCCATTTTTTCGACGAGTTCTTGGCAAGCGGAGATTGTTCCACCAGTTGCGAGTACGTCATCTACGAGAAGTACTTTTTGGCCGGGTTGAATGGCATTGGATCTCATTTCGATCTTGTCGGTGCCATATTCCAGTTCGTATTCGACAGAGACAGTTTCGCCAGGCAATTTCCCAGGCTTTCGAATCGGAATGAAACCAATATCAAGAGACTGAGCTAAGGGCACTCCAAATATAAAGCCGCGCGATTCAGGAGCTGCGATCAGGTCGGCTCCCAAAGCCAGAACCTGCGATTCCATGAGATCGATTGTTTCCCCAAATGTTTTTGGGCAAGCCAATAAGGGCGTGATGTCCTTGAACTGAATACCCGGCTTGGGGAAATCCGCTACGGTGTGGATCAATTGATCGATGCGATCCAACGCTTCTGTGTTTTGTTCAGTCATAAAAAAACTCCCGTCCAGCATGAGTCGTCGCTTAAACAACGACAGTGCTGGACGGGAGTTTATCCCATGGGGGATTTGGGGGGAAGGAACCGGCGTTAGTTCACTGTTTCTTCCAGTTTTCCTAAGTATTGCTCGTCGTAAATCTCGGGCTTTTCGATCAAACCCTCTGCGACGAGTTCTTGCAGTCGCGCCAAGGCGTCATTCTCGATTTGACGGACTCGCTCACGTGAGAGCTTAATACGCTGGCCGATTTCTTTCAGAGTCATCGGTTCGCCATTATCAAGTCCATAACGCATGCGGACGATCTTTCTTTCGCGTTCATCGAGGTGCCCTAGAAGATCCTTGATCATATTGACCTGAATCTTTTTCTCCAAGGAAGTATGAGGCTGAGTCTGGGAGGGATCTTCGATGACGTCGGAAATGGTCCATGAGTTTTCAATGGAGATGGTCTGGTTTGCCGAATCTGCTACATGGAGTGCATTTTGAATGATCTCTGTTTTTTCGAGTGGGATTTCCATACGTTCCGCAATCTCATGGAACATGGGAGGTCGACCCAACTCGATAGAGAGATCTGCAGCAGCTCTCTTCCACTTGGTGATGGTTTCCACCATGTAAGAAGGAATACGAACAGACTTGACGGTATCGATGAGGGCTCTCTTGATCGATTGCTTGATCCACCAGGTTCCGTAAGTACTGAATCTACATTCGGCAGCAGGGTCGAATCTTTCGACAGCTTTCAGCAGACCAAGGTTACCTTCTTCGATGAGATCGAGGAGAGGAAGTCCACGTTCGACGTAGTGCTTGGCGATACTGACCACAAGTCTGAGATTTGAACGGACCATTTTGTCCCGTGCTTCAAGGTCGCCCTTACGCACCTCTATGGCAAGTTCACGTTCGCTTTCTGCGGTGAGCAGTGAGTAGCGGTTAATATCATTGAAATAAGCCTCGAGGCCAACTTCGCGTGCATTCATCATCTTTAGTGCCTTCCGCAGTTTCTGAGTCATTGTTATCGGGGAGGATCGCGTCATATCGATCACTCCCACGAAAGACTCATCGGTCGCGGAGGGGGGCAGACTTTAGACCGGGTTTGAAATCTTCTGAATTTTCGTCCCACCAGACTCTCCAGAGGCCGCCAACGTCCTCCTGGACCTTGTATCGCTCGTTCATGTCAGTGATGGAATAAGTGTTCCACCAGCCCAAATCGAGCCCTGTAAGGCGTCTGAGCATAGGAATAGACGAATTGCGGTTGTTTCGATGATCCGTTCGCATGATCAAGGCCCCCAGTAGGCGATGCTCGGGGATTATTTCCTGATTTGGATTTTCGATCAGGAAAGATTCCAAATATCTGAGCAACATCGGCATTTGCGACTCGATGGATTTCACCCGCTGCCCTTCGGGAGCCTCTAACCAGCCTAAGACCGATTCGAGAGTTTCGGGGTCACCCACCTTCATCAGGTCCTCAAGGGCTTTTTGGGAATCCCTACTCAATCGGCTTCTGCTACTCAGTACTGTTTTTCTGAGAAGAGGGCGACCTCGATTATCACCTAAGGAGAGGAGCGCTCTCGCAAGAGACACCGTCTGCTTTTGCTCCCAGAGTTCGCCCAGTCTAGGGCGTGCTCGTTCCAGCCGAAGAGTCGAGATGATGTCTGTCGTCATATACATGTCTGTAGAGGAATCCGGATCGAGTGCAGAGATCAGGTAATCTTCGACATCCTCCCAGGCCACATCGTTCTTTTGAATGAGACCATCTTCGGGAGGTTCTGTTTCGGAAACGATGAGAAGAGTCTGGAACAGTACTGAAGATCGAACCATCGCGCTTTCTGCTCCGAGTCGGGCAGAACTGAATCGGTAGGTCCAGTTTCGCCAGCGAGTTCTCCAACGAGTGAGTGTGGGGCGATCTATCATCAGAAGCATGGAGCCTGAAAATCGAATAGAACCGCCGGCAGAGTTTTCTAGATATATGGATGCATCATGGCCGTCGTCTCCCAGAGCGTGATAGCGCACATCCGTTGGAATGGTCAATCGCTGAAGGCCAAGAACTTTGATATCGGAGCCAGCGACGCGAACGTCTGCCATCGTCAATTGGATCCAGCGAGGAGCTTCTTCAGTCTCTGCGATTTCTTCGACAGGAGAAGCCATACGCTCTTTCCACTGCTTTGAGCGCATCTCCCAGTAATCTTCTTTACGGGTATTGTTCGTTTTACGAGGCATCGTACCAAGTTGCCGAGTCAGGATCTGATCGACGACTGATCTTTGGCTGCCGTTGTAGTCGAGAAGTCCGTTGACCAAAAGAGTCACAAACATCATTCGGTACTTCTCTGGTACATTTTGATATTCACTGAGCTTGCGTGCAGAATTGCGGACCCGAAGCGAAATAGTGGTATCGGTACTTTTAAGGCCTCTGTCTATTTCATTGATAAGCGCGGACCAATGCTCGTCGCTGATGGACTTTAAGCGATCTTGTTCAAGAATTACTCCCAATGCCGATTCTGCATATTGAGTCGCCATCAGTTCGATGGTGGGTTGAATCCAGTCACCTTCAAGAATCGTATCTCGATTGCTTAAGTAAGCCATCGTCGCGAAAAAGAGAGGTATTCTTCCCGTCGATTGGGAAAGATCTTCGCCTAAGATTTCATCCCACTCATTCGCCAAGGCTGAGTTCAAACGGTCCAAGGGTAAAGAATGGGAGAGACTGCTCCAGAGAGAAGCCATGTGAGAGTTAGACCATCTCAGGGCTGCAAGGCTCTCCGGTCTGAGAAGAGCACGAAGAATTTTAAGAGTAGTTTCAGTTTCAAAAGAGTTGTTTTTGATTTTTCTATCGAGGCAATTCCAGATCAGGTGTTGAGACCATGTCGACAGATCTGCACAGTGCCTTGAAAAGAGGTCTACGGAACCGGTTAGATTTTCCTCGAGAGCAAAGGGAATCAATCGGTCAATTCGGATGGACGAAAGAGAGAGTTCTCCAGAGAGGTGTTTCTCAATTCGAGATTCAATCTGTCTTCGCGCTCCTTCGGCATTCTGAATCAGTTGAGCGACACGCCACGCGTCTCCTAATTCGTCCTCTGAATCAGGCTGCACGAGTGGCCAGTCTTTCACTGCACGCCATTGGCTAGCGAGAAGAACGGTCTCGGGTTTCGGCTGATGATTCAGGTCAGAGTGGATGGCCGTCTTAATTCTTTCAAGAGTTGAGGCTTCGCTGTCCTGCGAAGTGGATTCATTTGGAGTTTCAGCCGCCATGTTTTCATTGAGAAGTATAGCCCAGGTCGAAACATCGTTTTGTGTGATTGTTTTTCCAGAAGCCGATTCCGAAACAACTCGATCTTCAGTCAAGACGACATAGGGAATCCCTGGGACGACAGTAAAGGGAGGTGGTCCCGTCATACTAGAAGAGCTGGTCCCATGAAAAAGAATCTCAACCAGGTAGGGTGGTGAAGATCCACGAAGGGTGATTTGGAATCTTCGTTCTTCGGTGCCTGTTTGAATTGTGCTCATTTGAATTCCGCCGGAGCGAAATGCCAAACTCTTTGTTTTCGCGGAACTGAACGGCGCCGTTATTTTTGAAGAGACGGGCTTTCCTAATCGAAGCACATCTATTGTCAAAATATTTGGTGAGAGAATTGATAGAAGTTCTCGCACTCTTTCCCGGACTTCAGGATCGGGATCGTTCAAACAAGACCGTAGTGGAGCCACAGCGGCGGATCCGGCTTCCAAGATTTCATGAGTGGCTTCATCACGAACTATCCAGTCATCAGATCCCAAATCTTGGACCAGTTTCAAAAGGTCATCTGAGATCACTGGTGAATTGGGAATTGGCGAAGAATTCACAAATTGAGATTCAGTGCCTTCAATTGATGAGAAGAGGCTCAGGGATAAATAGAGGAAGAGGGAATAAGGTGTCATTTCCCAGGATTCCCTTTGTTTGTGTGCAGATTCCCCATCGGTCCACTCTTCTCTTCTTCTGACTTCTCAAAAAACCCTTAAGTTCATGCCGAGTTCAGTTCGATAACACCTATTGGAGAAGAAAACTACGGCATAAGGCTCGTGTTCTCACTCCTTAAGAAGAATACACCATGAATTCCTCTCGCGCAGAAATGTAGCGGGGATCCCATAACGAGGAGGCCTGAGTTGGCTCTCATGAATGAAACGACCAAAGGATTCGGTTTATTGGGCATCCAGGCCCGGGGTGACACCGGAGAGGGCAGGACTGTTCAAATTGAGGAATCGATCCAACAATTTCTTGAGACTGTGTCTTCAGACTTTTCGGTAAATTTTCCCGCGCTGTATTTGGTAATAGATAACCCGTCTAGCAGTGAGCCTTCGATAGAAATCCTTGGGAGCATTAAGGAGTCAGGCCACTCGCCTTTGATAGAGAAGAACGAGATTTTGAAAGCGATCGAGGGCGAAAAGCTTCCCTTGATTAAGCAGTTCTCCTCAAGTTCAGATTCGAAAGTGTTTGTTCACGGAATCAAGTTTGGTGGCGATGGGTCGCTCTTGTTTTGTTGCGAAGCATTGGGAGACTCAGAGAAAGATTCTTTAGGGTTACAGGAGTTGTTCGAAAAGAAATCAGGAACCCTTTTAGATCGCTTATTGATTCTTCAGCAGGAGTTTCTGATCGAAAGTTTGAAAGCTAAGCTTGAGACCGCTGAAGAGGTGTTATTCGAATCGAACATCGAAATCGAGGATGCTCTTGATTCGCAATCCCCATCAGAAGTTGATTCACGGCAGGAAAACATCGCTGGAATAACGACTTCTTCACCAGTCATGAAGCGACTATTGCAGCAAATGATCCGAGTGAGTTCTTCTCATCTGAACATATTGCTCAAAGGCGAAACTGGTACAGGTAAAGCTTTTCTTGCACGAGCATTCCATGAGAGCTCACCACAGTCAGGTCAACCGTTTGAAACTTTGGGTTGTGGATCTTTATCTACAACCTTGGCAGAGGGTGAACTCTTTGGCTGGAAAAAAGGTGCCTTCAGCGGCGCTGAAGAAGATCGCGCTGGAATCTTCGAACGCTCCAGCGGTGGAACAGTGTTTTTGGATGAAGTTGGCGAGTTACCGCTAGAGATTCAAAAGAAGCTTCTCAGAGTACTTCAAGAAGGAGTTGTGAGACCTGTCGGGGGAACTGAGTTGGTTCCTGTTGACTGTAGAATCATTGCCTCCACTTGTGAAGATTTGCCGACGACGGTTCTCAAGGGCTCTTTCCGAGAAGATCTCTTCTATCGACTTTCTGGATTTAATTTAGAAATTCCGCCCCTGCGTGAACGTAAAGAAGACGTTTCGTTGTTGGTCGCAAGCTTCCTGGCAGAGCTTGAAGAAGAACATGGTTTCTCAAAGAGGTTCTCCAATAGTGCATGGGAGGAACTGAATTCCTGCACATGGCCTGGGAACATTCAGCAACTGAAGAATGTTGTTCAACAGACGTATCTCACATGTGAGCGTCGAATGATTCCTAGGAAGAAAGTTCTCGAAGTGTTTGAGTCTGCTCAAGCAGACAAACTCTTAGGAGACAATTTCGAGGATAATTCAGGTGAGTTGGTGATGAGAGTTCCTCGTGCAGAGGGTTTTAATGAAATCGTATCTGAGGTGGAGAGGCTTGTCATTTTGACGGCCATGAAGCAACACCGTGGAAACAAGTCAAGGGTGACAAAGCAGCTGAAGATTCCGAGGCAGACTCTCTATAACAAGATCGAGCGATTTAAGATTATTGAAGCGGAATATCAGTAAGCGATTACGCGTTATTGAGGATGAACTCTGTTACCAGCATGAAGGTGATGGCAGCGGTGACATCATTAAAGCTCGTGATAAAAGGGCCTGCGACGAGTGCAGGATCTAATCCCATCTTTCCGCATAATATCGGGATAGCGGTTCCGAACGCACTCGCGAGTAATATTCCAATTCCTATTCCAGCGGTAACAGCGACAGGGAACAGTAAGTTTATCTCACCTGTTTGAATCCCGTCGAAAACCAATATCACCGATCCGATGACAAGGCCGATGCTGAGAGCGATCAATAAGCCGATGATGACTTCTTGTCGAAAAAGTCGGAGGGTTGATCTACCAATTTCGATATCTCCGACAGCCATTCCTCTTACGACCAGTGTGGCGGATTGAGTTCCTACGCCCCCTGCGATTCCCATGACGAGAGGAATGAATGCCGCGAGGAGTAATCGGCGATCTGCTGCTGATTCGAGAATCTGGCGAATTGAGCTCGCTTCATCAACAGGGTGTAGCCAGGCGAGAATAAATCCGCTGATCACAGGCAAGAGAAGCCAGGGTATTCGAACCATGGCACGCTTGAGAATCTTCTGTTGGCTGGGGTGGCCTTCTGGCGAGCCTGCGATGCGATAGAAGTCTTCGTCTGCTTCTTCCGAGATGACTTGAACGATGTCATCGATCGTTGCCACTCCTAGCAGGTGCTGATCATCATCGACGACGGGGATTGCCTTGAGGCCGTAACGTCGAACCAAATTGGCCACTTCTTCTTGGTCGGAATTGACCAGAACTGAAATGACTTCGGTATTCATCAAGTTTTCGATTTTGATATCAGGATTACTGCCCAGGAGATCTCGAATTGACACGACGCCCTTGAGGTGCCTTTTTTCATCGATGACGTAAACGTAGTTTACGACCTCGGAGTCAATTTGAGATTGAACTCGCTGAAGAGACATTCCTGCAGTGGAGTCTGCTTCCGTTGATATGTAATCAAGAGTCATGATTCCACCCGCAGACTCTGGCGGGTGCTGCATCAAGCGGAGAAGTTCGACAGTTGTTTCGGGATCCATGCCCGCCAACACTTCGCGCCGACGATTCTGTGGCAGTTCATTGAGAAGATCGGTGGCTTCGTCGGGGGGCATTTCTTCTAGAATTTCTCTGAGAAGTTCTGAGTCGAGGTGATCGATGATCTGCTCTTGCGAGGTGGCATCCGTATCATCGATCACCTCAGCCTGAGCTTCGGTTTCGATGACAGAGAAGACTTTCCTTTTTTGTCGGGGGGAGAGATCGTCGAGAACGACAGCGATGTCTTCAGAGCGTATTTCTCGAAGGAGATCTCCGAGTTTCTTCTCTGCGTCCGGTGATTCGAGAGCGGCCCTGATTTCTTCTGCCAGCTGGATAGGATCCTGGGGATGCTGGGACATTGTGGCGCTCCTCACGAGACGTTAGGGGACTCAGGAGATGTTGCCCTTCTCGTCAGGAAGATCAACTGTTACGGCGGGATCCACGAATCGGATCGCTGGGGACAGGAGAGGAGTCCTGCCACGCTGGCAGATGGGTGTGTCGGGTCTGGCAGGCTCCTGCCAACATGACATGGCTCAGGGGTGTGAGTGCTGTAGTACTGCCGAAAATATGATTGTAAGGCATTATAAAATAATAACTTAGGGTTATTGCTGTAGAAGGTCGCTCAGCGGCACACCCCTTGCGTATAGAACTGAGCCTCGGAGTTGGAAATGACGGAAAAGCCCGATTCAGGGAGGCGTTTTCTGATGTTTTCTTCGGTCGGTGGTCTGGGATGAAAAGAGAATGCGATGACTTTTCCCCGTTCCGAATCTGACCGTTGGCGTGTCCTGCTCGCGGATGACGACGATGGAGTCCGTGGCAGTCTTGCTGCCTTGCTCGACAAGGATGGCTTTGACACTCAGGAGGTGCGAGGCGGTGAAGAGGCGATGACGTTCCTGAGACGGGACTGGAATGCCTCACAGAAGAGTTCGGGTGATCCGGCGAAATCATCAGTAGCGACGACTATTGATCTGATGATTCTCGACGTTCATATGCCCGATCTGACAGGTGTCGAAGTGCTGCGAAAGGTCCGCCAGGAATTGTGCTGGTCCTTGCCGACACTTTTTGTCAGTGGTGAAGCAAGTATAGAGTTACACGAGGAAGTGAAGTCCGTGGGAGGGTTCGCGTTGTTGTCAAAGCCGGTGATGCCGGCTGTCTTCAGAGGCAACGTGCAAGATCTGGTGCGGACCTTTCTTCTGGATTGAAAATTGAACTGTTAGTCATGTGTATGCCCCAAGGGCATGAGAAAGGGAGGGACTCCAATGTCCAAACTTAATCTTCGTCCGCTCAACGACAAGATCGTTGTCAAGCGGCTCGAAGCCCAAGAAAAGTCACCTGGTGGGATCTTCTTGCCAGATAATGCCAAGGAAAAGCCACGTGAAGGCAAAGTCATGGCACTTGGAGATGGCAAGCTTCTCAAAGACGGCAACCGCGCGAACTTCCAAGTGAAGAAGAACGATGTTGTCATCTTTAGTGCTTATGCAGGAACTGAGATCAAAGTCGAGGGTCAGGAATACCTGATCATGAGCGAGGATGATGTTCTCGCCATTTGTGACTGATTAATTCGATTAACCCGGTCGCCGGATCAATGAGATCCATAAAGGTGACCCGAAACGAGAGGAACCGACACGATGGGCGCAAAGCGCATCGCGTTTGACCAAGAAGCTCGCGATTCCGTTCGCCGCGGCGTTCAGAAACTTGCTAAAGCTGTCATGGTCACGCTCGGCCCCAGAGGCCGCAACGTCGTTCTCGAGAGATCCTTCGGCGCTCCCACCGTCACCAAAGACGGTGTGACCGTTGCACGTGAAATTGAACTCGAGGACTCTTTTGAAAACATGGGCGCACAAATGGTCAAAGAGGTCTCCGCAAAGACTTCTGACAATGCCGGAGACGGTACGACCACAGCCACTGTTCTCGCTAATGCCATCTTTAAAGAGGGCCTGCGTAACGTGACTGCCGGTGCTAACCCGGTCAGCATTCAGCGCGGTATCAACAAGGCCGTCGCTGCGATCGTGACTCGCTTAGGTGAAATGTCCACCGAGGTGAAGGATAAGAACGAGATCGCTCAGGTCGGTAGCATCGCTGCCAACAACGACCCAGAAATCGGTGGGATCATTGCTGATGCCATGGAGAAGGTCGGAAAAGACGGTGTGATCACAGTTGAAGAGGGTAAGTCCCTTGAGACGACTGTGGACTGGGTTGAGGGAATGCAGGTCGACAAGGGTTACTTGTCTCCGCATTTCGTGACCGACACTGAAGACATGGCTTGTGTACTCGAAGATCCCTACATCCTTATTCACGAGAAGAAAGTCGGATCCATCAAGGATCTCGTGCCTCTGCTCGAGAAGATTGCCCAATCCGGCAAGCCGATCCTTGTGATCGCCGAGGATGTTGAAGGTGAAGCTCTTGCGACTCTCGTCGTCAACAAGCTTCGCGGAACCTTCTCCTGCTGTGCCGTCAAGGCTCCAGGATTCGGAGATCGTCGTAAGGCGATGCTCGAAGATATCGCCATTCTTACCGGTGGCCGTGCCATTTTCGAAGATCTTGGAATCGATTTGAAGAACGTAGATATCTCGTTCCTCGGTCGCGCCAAGAAGGTGATCATCGAGAAGGAAACCACCACCGTCATTGAGGGTGCGGGTTCTTCCGAAGACATCAAGAGCAGGATCGATCAGATCCGCTCCGAGATGGAAAAAGCCTCCTCAGATTACGATCGTGAAAAGCTTCAAGAGCGTCTTGCAAAGCTCAGTGGTGGAGTTGCCCAGATTAATGTTGGCGCTGCTACTGAAGTCGAGATGAAGGAGAAGAAGGCTCGCGTTGAGGACGCCCTTCATGCGACCCGTGCTGCGGTCGAAGAGGGAATCGTTCCTGGCGGTGGCGTGGCATTGATCCGCGCAAGCCTAGTCCTAGACACCGTCAAGCTTTCTGGTGATGAGATGATTGGTATCGACATTGTTCGTCGTGCAGTCGAAGCTCCGATTCGCCAGATTGCGGAGAATGCCGGTGTCGACGGCGCAGTCGTCAGCGAGCGCGTCAAGCAGGGTGAGGAGGGCTTCGATGCTCTTCACCTCGAGTATGTGGATATGATCAAGACCGGAATCATTGATCCGACGAAGGTCACTCGTACCGCACTCGAGAACGCCGCTTCTATTGGCGGGCTTCTGTTGACCACCGAAGCTGTTGTCAGTGATCTGCCTTCCTCCGACGATGGCGGAGCAGCAGCCGCTGCTGCCGGCATGGGCGGAATGGGCGGCATGGGCGGCATGGGTGGCATGGGCGGCATGTACTAGCCGACCGTTTCATCTGAAGCGATTGCGAATTGAAGAGGCCCCGTGGAGTTCACTCCGCGGGGCCTCTTTTTTGTTGAATCTTGGGAGTGCCTCAGCGGGGTTCAGTCATCAGCTCGTTGGGTGGAGAGGTGCCGGTGGTAAATAAGGATGGAAAGACGGATACCCACCACCAACCCGAAAAGCAGGCTGCCTAATACTAGGAAGATAATGGTATACATGTCAGGGGGAAGGAAGCCGATTCCGTAACCGTCGCGCGGGTTTTTCCACCGATAGAGCAATCCGGTCAGACCCCAGCAGGCTGCGGAAAAAATCAAAGGCTGGATGAAGATCAGAAGCCACAGCAGAAGTTTTTTCAATGAGTACCCTTTGAGGATTCCAGAAATTTAGCGCCCGGGTTTGCTTCTGCGATTTCTGTTTCCGCCACTATTTCCACCACCGGGGCGAGGTCCACCGCCGGAGCGAGGTCCACCACCGGAGCGAGGTCCACCGCCGGAGCGAGGTCCACCACCGGAGCGAGGTCCACCGCCGGAGCGAGGTCCACCACCGGAGCGAGATCCACCATGTCGGCCCCCAGAGGAGGGACGGGGTCTGCGTGGGCGACTCCCCGGTTCAGGTCGGATACCAGAAGGGGGTGTCCACTCTTTCTCCGTGATATCGAAACCGGTTTCACGAGTGATGCGATCCCAAGACAGTTTGTCTGCAGGGTCAACGAGGCTGAAAGTCTCGCCCTTTGCTCCAGCTCGTCCTGTACGACCAATACGATGGACGTAGGTCTCGACTTCATCGGGGACGTCGTAGTTGATGACACGAGCGACGGCTTCGACATCGAGGCCTCTAGCGGCGACATCTGTAGCGACCAAGGTCGTAATCTGTCGATCTCGAAAGCCTTCGAGAACTTTGAAGCGGCGTTCCTGGTCATGATCCCCGTGAAGGGATCCTGCGGGAAAGCCTCGGCCCCAAAGGTCTCTATCGAGCTCAATGACAGCACGTCGTGTGTTGCAGAAAATGATACAAGTTTCATTCGGGTGCTGATTCAGGATCTCGTGGATCCAGTACTTTTTGGTCCAGTCCTGACAGCGGATGTACTTTTGGTCAATTTCTGGGACGGTGGCCATCTCGCTGATTGTGGAGATGGTTTCCGGATCTTTCATGAATCGGCGAGTGAGCGATTTGATCTTGGGCGGAAGAGTCGCTGAAAAGAGGCACGTTTGTCGTTCGGGTGGCGTGTGTTGGAGAATGTCATTGACGTCGTCAATGAATCCCATGTCGAGCATTCGGTCTGCTTCATCCAGAACGACGTGTTCTACCCAGCCCAGACGGATCTTTCCACTCTTGAGGAAATCAAGAACGCGACCGGGAGTTCCGACAACCATTTGTGCGCCGCGCCTCAACTGCATCAATTGTTGAGCAGCATGAATGCCGCCCACTACAAGGGCGACTCGAATACCCACGGCTTCTCCAAGTTTGGAGGCCACTTCTTCGACTTGTTGAGCCAACTCGCGTGTGGGGCAGAGAACGAGAGCTTGAATGCCGACTCGTTCAGGATCAAGTTTCCCCATGATAGGTGCAGTAAAGGCGAGAGTTTTCCCGGTTCCTGTTTCTGCTTTTCCAATGAGATCCAATCCCTTTATTGCGACGGGAATGGAGAGTTCTTGGATAGGAGTCGGGAATTTGAAACCCAACTTGAGCAGTTGGTCCTGGATTTCAGTGGGAAGCGGGAGATCAGTGAACTGAGTCTTCGACTCTTCTTCTTTTATCTCCTCCTCATTCACAACCTCCTCTTTGGGAGGGTCGGAATCAGGTTCATCAAGGCCAGAGAGGAAATCGTCACCATTCGTGGGGGTATTGTTCATAGGAGTATTGTAAGGCTATGACCCTATAAAGGACATCGGACCTGAGGATTTCCTCGCGTTGTACTGTAGACAGGGGATGGCTCTGATATGATCAAGGGGACCGAAGATCGAAATACGGTACTGTGAGCGCAGTTCGGGGATCATTCGAGTCGACCAAAAAGAATCAAGAATTTCAGTGCAAGGGTGTTAGAATCATGAAGATCACAGTGGTTGGAACTGGATATGTCGGACTTGTCACCGGAACCTGTTTTGCCGAAAGCGGCAATCAGGTCATCTGCGTCGACAATGACCACCAAAAAGTGGAGGACCTTCAGGCCGGCAAGATTCCTATTTATGAGCCGGGTCTCGAAGAACTTGTCGACAGAAATGTCAAAGGAGGTCGCCTCCATTTCACAACTGATTTGGCGAGTGCTGTCTCCGAATCAGAGATCACATTCATCGCAGTGGGAACTCCCCAATCAGATGATGGTTCTTGTGATTTAACTGCTGTAAAAATCGTTGCTGCAGAAATTGGCGCAGCCATGACCGGACCTCAAATTATCGTCAACAAATCGACAGTTCCTGTCGGTACGGCTGATCTTGTGACGACCATTCTTAAATCGAAGACGGAGTTTCAGGTAGAAGTTGTTTCGAACCCCGAGTTCCTGAAAGAAGGAGCCGCGATCGATGACTTTATGAAACCTGACCGAGTTGTCATCGGCACGAACAGCATAGAGGCTTCAGAGAAGATGAAGGATCTATACTCACCATTTGTAAGGACAGGAAAGCCTTTGATGGTGATGGACCCACCTTCCGCTGAACTGACGAAGTATGCCTCTAACGCGATGCTCGCAACCAAGATTTCATTTATGAATGAACTCTCTAGGTTGAGTGAGCTTGTGGGAGCAGATATTTCAAAGGTTCGTCAAGGAATGGGAACGGACAGCAGAATCGGGCAGCACTTCCTCTTCCCAGGTGTGGGTTATGGAGGCTCTTGTTTCCCGAAAGATATCAAAGCGCTTTCTCACTTAGGAAAAGAAAACGAACTTCAACTCGAGATTTTGGCTGCGGTGGATTCTGTGAATGATTCACAGAAGAAAGTGCTCTCAGAAAAAGTGGTTCGCCGATTTGGTGACGATCTCTCAGGTCACTGCTTTGGGATCTGGGGGCTGGCCTTTAAGCCCAAAACCGACGATATGCGAGAAGCACCCTCGATCGTCATTATCGAAGAGCTTCTTCGTCGAGGTGCGACTGTTCGCGCTCATGACCCCGAGGCTCTCGAAACAACGCGGGATATCCTGGGTGACCGGATAGAGTACTGTACCGATCCATATAAGGCCCTCGACGGTGCGACAGCATTGTTGTTGGTCACAGAATGGAACGAGTATCGTAGGCCCGATTTTGATCAGATTCGTAATCTTCTCAAAGAGCAGGTGCTCTTTGATGGCAGAAATATTTGGAGTGCTGATCTTATTGAGAAGCACGATTTTGAGTACTACGGCATAGGAATGCGAGGTTCTCGAAATGTCCAGAAGTAGAGTTCTCATCACTGGCGGCGCTGGATTTATTGGATCCCATTTGGCAGACCTTTTTCTCTCGAGAGATTGGGATGTTGTGGTGATGGATAATCTCCTCACCGGAGATCTGAAAAATATTGAGCATTTGATCGGTAAGCCAGAGTTTCAATTTTTCAAGCAAGACGTGACGGAATACATACATGTGTCTGGGAAAATTGATGCCATTCTTCATTTCGCATCTCCTGCCAGTCCTATTGACTATCAAGAGTATCCGATCCAAACCTTGAAGGCGGGGTCCCTCGGCACTCATAAGGCATTAGGCCTCGCGCGCAGTTGCGGCGCTAAGTTCCTCTTGGCGAGTACGAGTGAAGTGTATGGAGATCCCCAGATTCATCCGCAACCGGAGAGCTACTGGGGCAATGTCAATCCCATTGGCGTCAGGGGCGTTTACGATGAGGCGAAGCGTTTTGCCGAAGCCATGACCTTGGCGTATCACCGCGCTCATGGCGTCGATACTCGTATCGTCAGGATTTTCAACACATATGGATCTCGAATGCGTCTCAATGACGGAAGAGCACTTCCTAATTTTGTTTGCCAGGCGATTCGTGGAGAAGCATTGACGGTATACGGCGATGGGTCTCAGACTCGTTCCTTCTGTCATGTCTCTGATCTTATTGAGGGAATCTGGAAAATTCTTCACTCGAACACGCATGATCCTGTCAATATCGGTAATCCCAATGAGATTCCGATTACGGAGTTTGCTCGTAAAGTGCTCTCTGCGACCGGTTCGTCTAGCGCGATAAAGAATCATCCTCTTCCAGAAGATGATCCTCAGGTCAGACAGCCAGATATCAGCAGGGCTCGGGAGATTCTTGGCTGGGAGCCAGCAGTGTCTCTTGAGGAGGGACTGCGCATGACGGTTCCGTACTTTGAGGAGAAGATCAGACAACTCGGAAACGAGACTCTTTCAGTTCCCGAATAACCGATCAGGAGGGCTAGACCTTGGATCGTTTGAACACTGTTCTGATTCTCGGTGATCCCGGGAATGACTCAGGCCTGAATTATCTGAAGACGCTGATTCCTGTTTTTAAAGAAAATGGGATAGAAGCCCGTCTTGAGGAGATCTCCCTCAAAGACTCTTCGACTCCGGCACCTGAACTCGACGGAGTAGATCTCATCGTCGTCGCAGGGGGCGATGGGGCATTGATGTCTCTTCTCAGAATGTTGAATCATCCCGCTATTCCGGTTTATGGGATCAACTTTGGACGCGTTGGGTTCTTGATGAATCCTGCTCGCGAAGCACATGAAGTTGTCGGTCAAATCATTTCAGGGAGTTGTGTTCAACAGCACCTCCCCGTTCTGGAAGCGACCTGGAAAACGACAACGGGTGAATCCGGATCTGCGGCGGGGGTCAATGACGTCGTCCTCGAAAGAGCATCGGGCCAAACGGTCCATCTTGATGTGTTTATTGATGGAGTACGCCTCAATGCATATTCGGGAGATGGAATGATTGTGGCAACTCCAGCAGGGTCGACCGCATATTCGCTAGCGGCTGGAGGCCCTGTTATCCATCCGGACGTGGTAGGAATATTGGCAACACCACTCAATGCTCATCGCCCGGTTCAATTCCATTCACTCCAGTTTCCAGTGGTATTACCCCTTAAGACAACGATTCGTCTCGTGGGTAAAGGCGTCGACAAGAGACCGATTCGATTGGTTGTCGATGGTGAAGCGAACATGGATATACAGGAATTGAGTGTCAGTGCTCGAGGAGATTTCGTGACTCTCCTGAGACTGGAAGGGTATCAATATGTGAAGGGACTTGTCTCCCGGATCATTGGCGAAGTCGGTGACGACGTTTAGTTCGTTCATGTACCTTCTGAAAAGCACTCCTAATTCGTGATCGAGGAAAAATGCCATCTGAGTTTGATGAGATATTCTCTCTGTTGGCAAATCAGCGGAAAAATAAGCGAAGTCTGACTCTCTTGTTCAGTCGTATTCTCGATATTTTCAAGACAGTAAAAACTGCTGAACGTGCATTCCTCGTCAGTCTTTCCGATAGCGGAGATTACAGATTGTGGTGTTCTTCCGATGGCGGAGGACGACAAGTCCCTGACGCTGGAAGATCAATCTCCAATCACGCATTTATGACGGCATTGGAATCTGGAAAAGAAACTCTCTTCAAAGAAACTCAAATGGATCGCCGTTTCAGAACAAATGCAGAACATTCTGATGGCGCAAGAGTCCAGTGGATCGAAGTGATTCCCGTGGGAGGGAAAGAACTGGCCACAGCGATCTATCTCGACTCGAGGTATGCCCGATCTGAATCAGATTTTTCTCTGACTGAGAGACATATGGGTCTTCTCGAATTGATTCAACTGTTAATGATTCAGGGGCAGCGCACAGATACGCCAAAGGTCGGCGATAATAAGGGTTCCGCAGTAAAGATAGAGGTGCCCGAAGTCGGCGAGGGCCAAAAGATTCCTCATATCCCTGCCGGGAAGATATGTAAGTTTGGATCTTTTTTGACGCGATCAGTGAGATTAGGGAAATCTCTTGAAGAGCTGAAAAAAATCACCACTTCAAAGATCTCAGTGCTTCTTTCTGGTGAGAGCGGTACCGGAAAAGAATTGTTGGCTCAGACGATTCATGAAGAGAGCGGGAGAGTCGGGCAGTTTTTTACTCTTCATTGTGGTTCTGTGAATGAAACTCTTGCCGAAGTAGAGCTCTTCGGGCATGAGAAGGGCGCATTTACGGATGCCGTAAAAGAGAGAAGAGGCATCGTTGAGGCAGCAGATAAAGGAACATTATTTCTAGATGCCATCGATGAAGCATCGCCAACCTTGCAGGCGGTATTGCTCAGTTACTTGCAAACCGGACAGTTTCGAAGAGTCGGAGGTGAGCAAGATAGGGAGACAGATGTCAGAATATTGGCATCGGTCGGAGGAGCAAAGGCGAGTGAGTCGCTCCGAGATGATTTATTATATCGTCTCGCAGGATTCCAATTTCAACTCACACCTCTACGCGATCGTCCTGAAGACGTGCTTCTGATATTGGATTACCTTTTGGAATCTGACGGGTATGTCGCCAATATTAAGCCGGAGATTCAAGCGTTATTAATGACTCAACCGTGGCCTGGGAATGGTTGGCAGCTCAAGCATCTGGCTCGCCATATGGTGGCCAAGGCTGACATGGAACTCTCACAGGAAACGCTCTCCTCGGTATTGGGTCCTCTTGATTTTGAAGAGGCCCCCGCGAGTGATCAGAGAACTGCACCTGTTGGAGAGTTGTTGGGCTTGGCGGAGAGAGAACTGATTCTTAGGGCGTTGAAAGAGACCGCCGGCAATAAAACAGAGGCTTGTAAGAGATTGGGAATCTCCAGACGAACTTTATATCGTCGAATGGAGAAGCACGGCATGACTTCGAAGGATGATGCTTCGAAGGGCGATGCTTCGATAGATGATCCACCGGTCCCGCTGGATTGATCAGGCGAGAACTTCTCGCCAACCGTCACAAATCACATCCACTGAAGGAATTCTTGCGGCTTCCAATCCCTTGTGGAAGGGTGAGGGACTGTCGGGGTAAGTCATCCGTCGAATCGGTCCATCTAGATTCCAGATCGCCTCGTCACTGATTCTGGCAGCCAGTTCTGCTCCGAATCCGGCAGTACGGGTCGCTTCATGGATAATGGCGGCGTGCTCTGTCTTCTCGATAGATTTGAAAATCCCAGAAAGATCGAGAGGAGAAAGAACGGGTAGATCGATCACCTCGATTTCGATGCCTTCTTTCTCCATCACCTCGGCGGCCTCTAGAGCTCGGTGAGTCATCCAACCCCAAGAAATAGAAGTGAGATGATGCCCTTCTCGACGAACATTGGCTTCGCCTTCGATTCGGTCAGGGATCTGCATTTCTTGGAGGTCAGAGCGTTCACGTCGGTAGAGGAACTTGTGCTCAAAGTATATGACCGGATTGGGATCCTTGATGGCGGATCTCAAGAGTCGATAGGCGTCGTCGGAGAATGCGGGGGCAACAACTTTGAGACCTGGTGAATGAAGGAACCAAGATTCAATATTTTGGGAGTGGAATGCACCAGCACCCATTCCTCCGCCACCCGGCATTCGAATGACAAGCGGAACAGAGCATTCTGTGCGCCAGTACATCTTCGCTGCAACATTGACGAGTTGATTAAATCCACACGTAATGAAGTCGGCAAACTGCATCTCTATGACTGGTCGTTGGCCAAGGATAGCGGCACCCGTAGCGATTCCAACAGTGCCGCTTTCGGCAATGGGAGTGTTTCGAACACGGCGATCGCCAAACTCTTCTAGGAAGTCTCGAGTAATCTTGAAAGCTCCCCCGTGCCCCGCAATGTCTTGCCCCATCAGCATCACCGTTGGGTCTTCTCTCATTTCATCTCGAAGTGCTAGGCTGAGGGCGTCGATGTAGAGCAGGTTTTCTTCAAGAATTTTTGATTCAGTCGGCATATGTATTCCGATCAGTATTGGGAGTCGGCTCGGGCATAGCCATGGCTTCGTCGACGACTTCCATAATCAGATTTGCGCTACGTTCTTTGATCTCTTGGAGCCATGCTCTAGAGACAACCCCGGAGCTCAATAGGCGAGCCTCAATCAGATCCATAGGATCGTTATCGAGATATCCTTTGAGTTCGTCAGAGGGAACCTGGTTGAGGGAGTCGTCACCTTCGGAGTGCCCTCGATGGCGACCGAGGTGGGCTTCTACCAATGTGGGGCCTTCACCAGCACGTGCTCTTTTGACAGCCGTTTGCATGACTTCGAGCACTGCGAGTGGGTCGTTGCCATCGACTTCAACTCCCGGAATACCGTAACCCAGAGCCCTGCTGGCCAAATTGTCGCAGGCGTACTGTTGGGAAGTAGGGGTGGAGAATGCCCAGTGGTTATTCTCAATCACGAGGATGAACGGTAATTTCCATACTGCAGCGATGTTGAGGCCTTCATGGAAATCTCCTGTGGAGGTGGCTCCTTCACCGATGAAATTAATGGAGACCCTGTCGAGTCCTTGCTGTTGAAATGAAAGAGCGGCGCCGGCTGCAACGGGAATCATCGATCCGAGATGACTGATCATGCCAAGGTGGATCAGACCATGATCCGGTTCCATATGATTGTAGTGATATGATCTTTCATGCCCCCGAGAGAATCCATGTTCCCTTCCGAGCATTTGGCAAGCAAGTCGGAAGAGTCGATCACGAGAATCTCCCCCCAACGGCTGACGCACGAGCGACATCTTTTCAGGAAAGATGTCCGGGAACAATTCTTCAATATTCACGTAATGTCGCAAGATAGCACCGACGTCTCTGTGAAGACTGACGAGTGCATCGCCTTTTTCAATGGCGCTCCCGCATGCAACGGTTGTTGCTTCATTACCGACAGACGAATACCACTTGGACAGTGCGCCAGTCTTGAACATCTTTTCGTATCGTAGGTCCCATTCGCGGGTCAGTCTCATGTAGGCGTGCAATTCCCTGAGCATGTGATCCGACTCCGCTTGCTGCCACGCCGAAGGGGTGGGGGAGTTCATAGGCGCATGAGTATTGCTGGAGGGTGCGTTTGTTGATTCATCCATCATGCGGGGATGTTATCAGCGACCTTCCCCCGTGACCACATCGTCTGGGGAAGGAGAGTTTAGAAACTTCAAATTTCCATGGCGATACGGGGCTAGAAGGGTGGAATCGTCTTTTTCCTGATCTTGCCAGAGTTTTTGGAATTTTGTGGGATCACCCATCCAACGATTCTGAGATTCGCCGTCATACTTGACGAAGTGCTCGATTCTGGCTCGTTCTGGCCCTAGGTCGACGACAAGGGAAGCCGTGTCCTTCGATACAGGCTTCAACTGGAGCTGCTCTCCCTGCAGGAGCGATCCCACCATTTCTACCGGAAGTGTTCCTTTGGGGAGATTTCTCACAGAGAAGATCAGTTGGGGAGATCGGTGCAGCTCGACAGTTTCCTGCAGAAGAATCACTTTTTGGAGTCTTAGATCGTCCACTCTTCCTGCCAGAAGTATGGGTGAGATTCCGGAAATGCCGGTCCACTCGACAGCGCCGCAGATAAAGAGGCCCTTTTCGCCCTCGAGGTCTTGAACAGGAAGACCTGCCACGATGACACCCGGATTCAGATCCGAAATGGTAGATGTGTCGATTTCAAGAATGAGACCGGCCCATGGTGTTGTGTTGCCAAAGTCTAATTTCCCTGTGGGCCAGATCTTCACGATGAGTGCCAGAAGTATGACCAGCGGTAACCATGTCCTGACGAATGTCCCTAGGGACATGGATACTCATAGCAGCGAAGGAAGTCTGGAGTGGGGTCTGCGCCGCAGTCAGGCCAGGGCGCTGAAGGAGGAGCTCCACTTCCGAAGAGCGCGTTCAGTGTGAAGATCACGTCAGAGATATTGAGAGCGCTGTCGTCATTGCTGTCTCCGGCGATGGGGCAATAACCGAACTCGTCTCCAAGGAACAGCCAGCCCAACAGGGTAATGGCATCGGAGAGATCGATGGAATTGTCCAGATTTGAATCTCCGCGAATGAATGGCTCTAGTCCCAGTTCGAAACTTAAGGAGTCCATCAAGATGGGTGGACCCTTGTCTTGCTTGACCCATTGATCGTAGAGAATGTTACCGGCTTCATTGGTGACATTTTCGTTCTTTAGGAACTCGATGTATTCCTTGGAAGCTGTTTGATACCAAACATTGATGTCGATCAAGAGAGCGTCAGTGGGAATGTCGTAGAAGGTATCATGCCAGTATTGCCCGTCAGGGTAGGAGATACCCACCGGTTCTGCCTGGACCGATTCGAAGCCGGCATTCGTGAAGCCTCTCGGTGGGATCCGGTTGTCTTTGAAGATCTTGTTGTTGAGGGCAAAGTGGAATGAGGGGCCTTCGGGTAATCCGGCGAGTGTTGCTGAGCTGCTATCGAGTCCATGCTTCGCTTCGAAGACCGTCGTTGTTGAAGATTCAAGAATGGCCGTATTGAAATCGTAGGCCCCGTGGTGGGCGAGTGTTTCCCCAAATGGGCTTTTGAAATGAACCTCAATCCAAATGCGTCTTCCCTCGGGGTATCCGGTGGGAAGTTTGTGGCCGGATTGATTGATCACCCTCACTTTGATTTGACCATTTTCAGTGGAAACCTCGAGATCGCTGGCAGACTGCAACATGTTGACGTTGCGAGCTTTAGCGAGAACGATTTGTGTGGGTTCCATGTATGCGGGTGTATCCCAAAGAAGGAAACTTGTATCCAAGTCATGAATCGCATCGAGGACCCAGGTTTGAGTTCCCATGAAGTAGTGTCGAGCAAGGTCTGGTCGAGATGGATATCCCATGTTGCAGCCGATGGAATTGGTACTCGGCATGTGGCAATCCTGGCACGTACTCACGTTAGGATTATTGCCTCCGAAACGGCCACCCATGTTGATGGGGCCTTGCGCAAAGGCACTTTGGCTCCATTCGCCGTAGGTCCGTTCCACCGGGAACTCATCTGCAGGATCGTGAGTGTCATGGGGTGCGTCAAAGGCATTCAGAACGAAGGATTCTCCGACTCTCTGGTAAGCAGGATTCGAGACATCGTGACAGGTTCTACATAGGCGAGCAGAATGGTGAAATTGGGACTGCATCGCCACATGAAATTGGAATCCACCCCCAAGTTCATAAGGTCCTCTTCTGTTGTCGGCAGGGTCGACAACGAACTGGCCTGTATGAGCGGCTTGTGGAACTTCTGCAAGATTGTTGAGGATTCCTAAATCGATAGAGGGGCTTTGACCGCTGACGTACTCCGGATCCACCATGCGGTGACAGAGCGTACATGTCACTCCATCAAAGTCATTGATACCGGAGAGATTAGAGCCGTCCGTAGGAGTGCTGTTTCCTGCCAGCCATGCGCCAGGGGCGTGACATCTGAGGCATAGGTCTCCGGATTCAGCAGCGTCTTGATTGGCAATAGCGAGGCATGCATGAAAGATGGGGTCTCTTCCTGCCTGCGCCATGATGCTGGTTTTCCAACTATCCACAGGAGAGTTTGAAAATGCGGAGTGACAAAGGTTGCAGGCACTTCCTGCAATGATGGGGTCAACAAGAACTCCGGGTTGTGTTCCCGGCTGGGCCCAATCTTGAAGGGTCGTAGGTATTGGAAGATTTTGAGCTTCCACTGTGGAGGAGAGAGCGATGCATGCAAAGAATCCGGCAAGGCAAATGCAATATGCTGAAAGTCGATGATTCATAGTTGTCCCCCGAGCAAAAATGGCTCGATACTCAAAACAGGCCTAGTAATTCCAAAACTAATGCACCCCTTAAGCATACCTTACTTTCCAAAAGTTCCCACATGAGTTGGAGGTTCAGAAAGCCCTGTATGGACGCTTAGGTCCCGAGTTCTGCTCTTTATAGCCATCCTTCGGACTTGAGTAGTTGGCGCATTTCTTCACTATCCAGTTGCTCAGAAGTATCGCTTCGAAGCTGGAATTCGTCGTTGACGGGGATTCCTAAATCAGCAAGTGGTGGTGAATCAGAATGGACCACGAGATGAGTCTCATGCTCTCTTAGGCGTGTTCTCTCATGAATTGAAGTGAGGGCTTCGTGTTGTTTTTCGCCCAAGCGGGGGCCCGTCACTTCTTGAGGCGCATCGTGTGAAATGGCCTCTGCGAGAACATCAATTCGGCACGCCGGTGACTTTGGGACGTGAATCTCACCCCCATGACTCGTGTGGAGACATCGATGGAAGGCATCGATGAGGTCTTGCTCCCCAATCCAGAATCGGGTCATTGCTGGAGAGGTCAGTGTCATGACCCCATGTCGAGCTTGTTGGATAAACAGCGGAATAACGCTGCCCTTGCTCCCCATCAAATTTCCATGCCGAATCACATCAAATCGGGGGCCCACTGGATTTTCTCTATTGGACTGGATCAGTTCCATTTCCATGAGAAATTTAGTGTTTCCATAGACGTTGATAGGATCGACAGCCTTATCAGTAGAATTGGCAATGACTCTCTGGACTCCACATTCTCTGGCGACGGAGATGATGTTTCGCGTGCCGACGACATTTGTTTTATGAGCCTCGATGGGATTGAGTTCCACGAGATGAACGTGCTTCATGGCAGCAGTATGAAAAACGAGTGAAACGCCCTGCATAGCTTCTTTGAGACGTTCAAGGTCCCTTACGTCACCGATCATTGATGTCACTCTTGAAGAATCCACCGAGTCGTCGAGGAGGAACTCATGGTGCTTCTGCTCGTCACGAGAATAAACAATGATCTCAGAAGCGGTCGTTTCATTTTGAAGCCAGCGGACCAGCGCTCTGCCGGTGGATCCCGTTCCACCTGTGACCAAGACTTTTCTATTCAGGAGCTCCTTCGGCAATTCTCTGGGATTTCCCCTGGGGAAGTCCCTGTTATGGAGGGAGGCATCACCTTCATGACCAGAATCTGGAGAGTGGGGGCAGGACACGGGCGTTGACCCCTTTCAGGCACAAAACCGACGTAGACCAGTGTGCCCCCCCCAGAGGCGGGTCACAACAGAACCGTGTTGGAGACAAGGGAACTTGAGGTCACTCTAGGAAACCTGAACCGTTTCCCTTGACGTTTACACCCCCGGATGGTCCCATCCTTGGCTACGCTGGAAGGGGCCTTAGTGGACCTGACCCTTGATCGTGGAAGCGGAGAGAATCGTGGCAAAGAAAATAAACACCGAGTACGTCTGGCTTCAGTGCACGGAAACCGGTGATCTCAACTACAGAACTTCCATCAACGCTAAGGGGGGAATCCCCGAGAAGCTGAAGGAAGGTCTTAAGAAATACTCACCTCGCCTGCGTAAGCACACCGTGCACAAGGTGAAGCGTAAGTAAGAGATCCCTGTTGATTTGTCCACTCGGTTGGATATCTGCAGTGAATTTCCCTCAAAATATGAATCGACCGGGCATGACATGTCCGGTCGATTTTTTTTACTTCTGTGGACGATCTCTTCGCCTACGGAATAAGTGAAAAGTATTCAGGAGTGATCCCCCTCATTTCTGGTCGATTTTTTGCGATCATGCTCCCTTCCTGATCCACGCGGATTCCACTTTGGATAAAATAGACATCTTCTTGGTAAAAGATGACGAGGAGAGAGTGATGGACCAACGGGTGGTTTGGATACTTGGAGCTGGCGGAGGCGTGGGTGGGTGCGTGGCTCACCATTTGTCGAATGCTGGCTGGACAGTCGTCGGTAGCGGAAGAGACCCTCAGCGTCTTGCCGAGATGGGAAACAAAATTCCCGGTCTGTCACCTCTTCCGCTAGACGCACGTGATCCGCAGCAGGTGGAAGCAGCTGCTCGCCAAATTGTCGAGAAGTATGATGCCATAGACGCCGTAGTTGTTTCCGTAGGATCGATTTTCCTGAAGCCACTCCACGCGACTAGCCCAGAACAGTTCCAGGAAACGATGGATGACAATCTGTTACCGGCATTCAACGCCATGAGATACGCGATACCCTCAATGCTTCGTAACAAGGGTGGAAGAATGGTGCTGTTTTCATCTGCGGCAGCAGGTGTGGGAATGGCAAATCATAGTGCCATCTCTGCTGCGAAATCCGCAGTAGAAGGTTTGGCGCTTGCGGCTTCCGCGACTTACGCAAAGCGTGGAATCAGAATCAACACGGTGGCTCCGGGACTCACGAATACACCTTTAGCAGCAAGCCTTCTGAGTGACGATGCTAGAAAAGCCGTGAGTGATGGAATGCATCCCGTGGGTCGCGTTGGCGAGGCTGATGAAGTGGCTTCTGTCGCATCATGGTTGATCGACGGTGCGCCGGATTGGTTGACCGGCCAGGTGATAGGAGTCGATGGGGGGCTGTCTCGCCTGAGAGCACAGGAAACGAGAAAAGTTTGATCAGAAGGCTAGTTCTGGTCTCCTGAGAAGCCCTCCGAGATGAGCGGTCCAAATCATGCATGCGCAGCCTGTTACCAGTAACACCAAGACAACTTTTTCGACAGCAGGATGAACGGGTTCATCTTGTAAGTCAGAAAGAAGTGCAATCAAGGATCCTGCGCCGGCAAGTGCCATGATGGTGAAAGAGATTCTGCCCCACAAACCATGATCTTCAATCGCCGCTTGATCGAGATCAATCTTGTCCTGCCACCATTCCACAGTTGTTGGGCCCGTGAAATAGGCCACGGTTGCGGTGATGGCACAGAGCAAAATCAGACTATGAGAAAGTCTCAGATCTTGGGTGTGTTGATCTCTCCAACTACGAACGAGCAAGAATATCGCTAGAGGAGAGAGCACCACGGGAACGTGTACGAGTGCCACATGGAGCCATGCTTGAAAAGCACTGAAATCCATCAGTCCCCAGTTCCGATGGCTTTTTCAGGAGCGATACCTTGGTCTACCTTTGTGTAATCGAGTTCGGATCCGCGCATGCTGTGTGGAATCAGGTAGACGGCGGTCATGACCAATGCGGCACATATGACAACAGTGCGGCTGATACCTTCTTTTTTCCGAGGGCGAGTGCCGATGACGGCGACAGCTACCAGCCAACTGACCCACATGATCAGCATTTTGTTATCTGTCAGATCGCCTCCGAATGGAAAGCCCGTCCAGTACTCACCAAAAGCAAACTTTTGCACGATGGGGCCGAGGATCATGCCGCCAAATGTCATTCCACCTAAGGTGATAAATGCAAGTTTTCGCATATCGTCGGTTTTGAAGATGGCGGCCAACCCAGTTCGCATTCCAAAGAGAACAGAAAAGAACATCATGAAAATATGCGGAATAAGGATCCAACTAGGGACTGGATCTTTATATCGCAATACAATGTTTTCTTGACCGGCTTCCGGAATCCTGAGGTCAGCACCCTCCAGATTGACGGTGAGATAGTATTCCATCTTGCCTGCACTCGGTTGCACAGGGAGTGCCGCTACTAATTCGCGCATTGAATCTTTGGGGGTTTCCCAATTCATGGGAGCAGCAGTGAACTCATCTTTAGTTTTGAATCGTTTGTAATGGAGAGTGGCTGAATAGTTTTCGGCTTTGACATCGGGTAAGGAAATCTTGGCGCCACTGACAGTCTCTTGCGAACGAAGTAGTCGATAAGAGTACTCTATTCCCGAGGCTTCTATCGTTCCTCTAAAAGGATATGTTGGTCCCGTTGTTCTCTGATAAATGATGGCTGAAATCATGATTAAAAGAGCGAGCAACCAAAGTGTCATCTTCGCCATAATATTCGCGTCCTTTTCCTGAACTCGCCAATGTTTTTATGCACATGACAGAGAGAAATGTAACAGAGAGAAATGTACTGTGCGGATGATACCTGAAGGAGTGCTTTCAATGGATCTTTTCCTCTCGCACATGACATTAACCGCCATTATGCTCTTTGATTCACGAGTGGTCGGCTCCTTTCGGGAATAAAGCTGCAGATTTACTGAAGGTATAGGAGTCGTAAAGTGTTCAGTTCTGAAGGTATGTTCACCCAAAGGTGCAGCAAATTTGTCCTTCTGATGCTGGTATTGGCTCTCGGTTATCTCGTCTCTGACAAGTTTGTTTCAAATCGAATTCCCCTGGTGGTTTTCGCCGCTAGTTCCTTAACAGATGTTCTTCCGCTTCTGGAAGAGAAGTTTGAGGAAAATAGACCTGATATCGACGTGAGATTGGTCTTTTCTGGTAGCCAAATATTGCGTTATCAAATTGAGCAGGGTGCACAAGCGCACCTCTTTATTTCTGCACACCCCGATCATGTCGATAATTTGATACAAGCGGGTTTAGCAAGTCAGCCCAAAGTGATCGCAAGAAACAAGTTGGTCTTGGCAGTTTCCCAAAAGTGCCTTGATACTCTTCCCTATACCCTCGTTGACGACTCGATTTTTAAAGTGCTTTCCGGTGCAAAGAAAATCGTTGTTGGCGATGAAAGTGTTCCGCTGGGTATCTACACAAATGCCATGCTCGGGAAATTGGAAAAGAAATACGGCAAGAGTTTTGTGCAACAAGTAGAGTCCTCCGTCGTTTCTCGGGAATCCAACTCCAGATTAGTTCTCAGTAAAATACTATTGGGCGAGGCGGATGCTGCGATCGTTTATCAGAGCGACATTCTTGACAGAGATGTTTGGTCGATACCGATTCCAGATGATCTTCAGTTGCCAGTTTATTACTCCATGGTGGTCGGCTCGGAGAAACTGAATGATAATACCCAGGCGTTTTATGACTTCCTCAAGAGTCCTTTAGCGGGGGGGACGTTTATGATTCACGGCTTATTAAACCCCAAGACCGATGAATAGCAGAACTCACAGATACACCGACTCTCGCAAGAGGATTTGGATCCTCGTTGCATTCCCTTTGTTGTTGGTCTTGGTGCTTCCGGGAATAGCACTTCTTCTTTCTGCGGGTTTACCCGCGGTATGGACTGCGGTTTCTGATCCCATTTTCAAGGAAGCTCTGCTGTTGAGTTTGAAAACCTCAATCTTGTCGTTGGGGCTGATATTCTTCTTTGGGATTCCTATGGCATGGTGGTTTGCCCAGTCTGATTCGCGCGTTGCTCGTATCTTAGAAGCGTTGGTCGATTTGCCTGTGATTGTGCCGCCGGCCGTGATCGGTATCGGCTTGTTGCAGGCTTTCGGAAGAAACGGAATATTTGGGAAAGTTTTCGACCACTGGGATTGGGGAATCCCTTTCACTTTCTGGGCCGTGATCTTGGCGCAGGTCGTGATCGCTGCACCATTTTTTATTCGATCAGCGGTGGTTGCATTCAGGGAGTTGGATCAAGAACTGATTGTTGTGGCAAGAACTCTTGGACACTCTCCGCTTCAGATTCTCACTCGAGTTGTTATTCCGATGTCACGGACGGGATGGGTCGGTGGTTTGACTTTGGCATGGGCTCGGGCATTGGGTGAATTTGGAGCTACATTGTTGTTCGCAGGGAATATGCCTGGAGTAACACAGACGGTGCCATTGGCTATTTACAGCGCGCTCGAAAGAGATGTTCATGTGGCAGTTGCGTTATCGCTTCTGTTGTGTGCTCTTGCCCTAGTTTTGTTGTTCTTGCTGCGTAAGTTTTTCGTGCCGGTTTCATTGAAGGAGCGGCCATGACGAATTGGAGCGCACAGTTTGAGTTTTCGAGGGGTGACCTTGAGCTCAAGGTGGACTTGCAAGGGGCAGATCGACCGCTGGCACTGATCGGTGCCAACGGCGCAGGCAAAACAACAGTCCTTAAGATTCTGTTGGGGATAGAAACTCCATCTTCAGGTCATTTTCGGTGCGGAGAGAAACTTCTATACAGCTCTGAAAAGTCCATCTGCGTCGATCCCGAAAATAGAAGGATGGCGTACTTGCCTCAAGGTTGTGGACTATTTCCACATCTCGACGTTCTCGATAACGTCGGATTTGGCCTGCAAACCCAGAAAGGTTTTTCAGTTTCTGAAGTGAAAAAACTGAGCCTTCAGGCGCTTGAGGAGTTGGATGTGTCTCATCTAAAGACACGGAATCCCATTCAACTCTCCGCAGGTGAGCGGCAAAAAGTAGCTCTTGCGAGAGTGCTAACAATGAGACCTGAAATGATTCTGTTGGACGAGCCGGTCAGTGCTCTCGACATTATGGCTCGAAGAGAAGTCCGTGAGATTCTTTCGGAACAACTTCTAGAGTTGAAGATCCCAGCAGTGTTGGTGACTCATGACGTCAGGGACGTGCGCGAACTTTCAGCAGATGTGGCATTATTGGACAAGGGGAAGATCTCGTTGCAGGGTTGTTATAAAGAGATCTCCGAGCGTAGGGGCGACGAAAAACTACACCCGTTTTTGAAAGAGTTTTTAGGCGACTTTAATTAGGACTGCGGAAAGTAAATGGCGAGTATTGCCAATCTTCCAGACCAAGACAGAGTCCTAATCCAGTTTGTTTTCACCAACATTCGTATCGAATAGTTTTCCTCTTCAATCGAAGAGGCATCTGCCAAGTCCGTCTTTGGATGACCGATTTTCCCATGACGTGGAATTTGAAGAACGAGAGTTGAAAGCCAAATCACGCCCAAGAGCCCCATGCCCATCAGGGCGGGTATGAAGCGTTCTGTATCCCACTCTCTGAACACCAACAGGGTGCCGCCGAAGAGCTCGACAACCATGGGTAGAAAGACGATGGCGGTCGTTCGTCGAATATGGAAGGCTTGATAAGCTTGACGATCAGCGGGTGAGACTAATGAGTAGATGGGATAGTGAACCCATTGCACAAACCAAATGAGGCCCGTCAGGTAACACGTTGAGATCCATTGCGTTGTGAGAAGGTAGTCCATCAGTCTCCTGAGGAAGATGGGTTATTTCGAAGTGGGCGTTTTCTCCACAGTATCCGTTGGAGCAGTTTTTTCTGGGGGTGCAATTTTGCGGATGGGGATTTGTACTTCACCCCAGCGTTTTGCACTGCGGACTTCTGGACCGTTGTAGAAAAGCGCGCGAGGTTTTCCTGCGAGTTCGCAGTTCGCCATATTTTCAAGATGTTGTTTCAACAATCCCACTCGTTCAGTCACCTGCTTGACGCCGTATCCACCTTGAAACCCTATCGATATCACAGTCACTCTTTGTTCGTCTTCGACGACCACTGCTCCGGAGATTCCTGTCGGCCCGAGATCCGGTGTTCGATAGAGAAATGACATAGCCCAGCCAGCAACTCGAGATGAAGGTGCGCCGATGTCGATGTTGTATTCCATCTCGACTGGAGAAGTCATGGCGATTTCGCGAGACTTAATGTGATTGAAGAGTTTCCAGAAACCGAAGTTGCTCGCAAGATCTGGAGCGATTTTCCCCTCAACCTTTGCACGCCGAACTACAGGATATGTTTTTAACTCTACGGCTCCTGGTGCGGTGGGAGTGGGGTAGCCAGAGGGGAGAGGTGTATCAATTCTTGCACTGTCACAACGCCAGGTTCCGTTCTCATCACGGAAGACTTCTCCGATAGGGGTTCCGCCTAAGGCAAGGCACTCTCCGACTGAGGGGAATTCGGTCTGAATTTGGGCCGTTGCTTTGGGTGCGGGTTTCGTGATTTCTGTGCCGTCGGTGGCGACGCCCCATGAAAACAGGAGTGCGGGTATCCAAACCAATGAGTACATGATGGCTCCAAATCTTGGTTTCTCAGTCATTTGGACGAGAGGAACCACCCTTGTGATCCCTGCTGGATACGTCCATATCGTTCAATGGTAGCACTTGAATTGGAATTCAGTCAAGGGAATGAAAAGCCAGTTATGGTCTTAATAGTAGCAAAATTGGCAAAATGAGGACTAAATTTGCCATATCTCAACTTCCTGCTCGACAGATCGGAAATGTTCAATACGATCATAGTATGGAAAATAAATACTACACACCAAAAACTCTGGGAGACGCCATCGGCGTCAGCCAATCCAGCCTGAAAAGGTGGGCAGATAGAGGGCTCCTGAATGTGGAGCGCACTGTTGGAGGCCATCGCAGGATCGTTCTCGAAGAGGCTCTCCGGTTTATCCGTGAATCCGGTGTATCCATCGTGAAGCCGGATTTGTTGGGTCTCGAAGATTATGACATCGATACTGAAGGCCAGGATTTGGATTCGGCAGATAAGTTGTATTACGCATTGCATGCCGGAGACGAAACAGGTGTGAGAGGACTCGTCCTCAATCAGTACTTGGAGGGCAGACCTCTCCACGAAATCTTTGATCAAGATCTGCAACCTGCGATGACGCGAATCGGATTGCTTTGGCATGACGATATTTCAGGAATAACGATTGAGCACAGAGCTCATGATATTTGCATGCAGGTCCTTGCCGATCTCCGATTCCGGTTGCCAAAGGTATTCACTAAAGGCATGGCGATCGGCTGCTCAGCACCTGGCGACTCATACTCAATGCCGACCGCACTTGTTGCCACAGCACTTCGAGCAGAAGGATTTGAGGCTGTAAATCTAGGGCCTAATTTGCCTCTTGATGCTTTGATGGATGAATGTAAAAAAGTGAAACCTGTTTTGGTGTGGATCAGTATTAGCCATCTCAAGAAAGCTCATATTCTGCGAAACGATTTACGTGACTTCGCGAGATTCCTCAGAGACCAGCAAGGGGCTTTGGTGATCGGTGGATCTCAAGTTTCAAGACTGCGTTTGGATAAAGATCCATTTGTTTTGATTGGTAAAAACATTCATGAGCTCGTTTCGATTTCACGAGGTCTTGTTGCCGAGCGAATGACCGGTGAAAAAACTCAAGAAACCAAGTCTGAAGAGTGAAGCAGGTGAATGAGCCTGTTGATGTTGCCGGTCGTGTTCGTCCCGTCAATGACAGACCTGTTGACTACAATGGAGATTATGTTCTCCACTGGATGACTTCAGCCAGAAGAGCAGAATACAATCATGCCCTCGATCGTTCCGCCGCTTGGGCACGCGCACTGAATAAACCCCTCATTGTCCTCGAAGCTATTGGGTTGCAGCACCCTTGGGCGAGCTCGCGATTCCATAGTTTTATTATTCAGGGGATGGCTGACCAGATGAGTCAGTTTCAAAAGTACGGCGTCAGGTATCTTCCCTACATCGAAAAAAAACCGGGTGAAGGCAAGGGTCTCATTGAAGCCCTCTCTGTGAATGCATGTCTTGTGGTCACAGATGATTGGCCATGTTTCATTACGCCAAAAATCGTTAAAGCTGCAGGAGAAAAATCAGCGGTTCATTTAGAGGCGGTCGACATCGCCGGGCTGCTTCCAGTGGCGGCGGTCCCCAAAGTTTTTGCGAGAGCATATCATTTCCGTCTTTGGCACGAAAAAAACCTACACCTTCATCTTGAGAACTTATCCCAAGAGTCACCATTGGTAGATATTCCACTCGAGCCTGAAATCGATTCGCCCATCTTGAGCGCTTCGATTTTGGACAAGTGGAAGATGGCGAGTGAAGAAGAGTTACAAAACCCTGAGTTGTTCTTGGGAGACTTACCCATCGATCAGGAAGTGAAGCCGGTCAAACAACATCCTGGTGGAGCGGTTGAGGCGAATAAAAGACTCGATAATTTTGTATCGAACCTGATCGATAGGTATGGCGAAGATCGCAATCAGCCGGAGAAAGTATCGACCAGTACCCTCAGTTCGTACCTACACTTTGGGCATATCTCTTCTCAGCAGATTTGGCAGAGTGCCGCAGACGCGGATGCCGGTGAAAATGGATCGGCGTTTATTGATCAGTTGATCACTTGGAGAGAACTGGGGTTCAACTTTTGCCACTATCACGATGAAATCGATACATGGGAATCGCTGCCAGAGTGGGCACGAAAAACCCTTGATGAGCACGCAGATGACGTCAGGCCTGTCACCTATTCCTTAGAAGAAATGGAAGCGGCAGAGACCCACGACGAAATTTGGAATTCGGCGCAAAGACAGCTTGTTGGGGAAGGGATCATTCACAATTATTTGAGAATGCTGTGGGGAAAGAAAATCCTCGAATGGAGTTCCCATCCCAAAGAAGCGTTGAATACGATGATTCATCTCAACAACCGGTGGGCGTTAGATGGCAGAGATCCTAATTCATACAGCGGAATCACCTGGTGTTTGGGGCGTTATGATCGTGCATGGGGCCCTGAGAGACCTATCTTTGGAAAAATCCGTTACATGTCTTCAGATAATACTGCCCGCAAATTGAGAATTAAGCCGTACCTCGAACGGTGGAGCACAGGAAACCTGTTTAGCAGCTGAGAACTATTCAGGAAACTTGCACAGATCTGACATTATCTACCAGACTCCCAAGCATTGATTCATGCGAGAAGCGAAATCATTAAGGAAGAAGTCTCGCCGCTGCCGGAGCAAAATAAGTAAAGATCATGTCGGCACCTGCACGTTTTATGGCGGTCAATGATTCGAGCATTGCAGATTCTTCATCGATAGCGCCGGCTTGGCTGGCGAATTTGATCATGGCGTACTCTCCACTGACTTGATAAGCAGCGACGGGAACAGGTGACATGCCTGCGACCTCTGAGATGATATCGAGATATGCTCCTGCGGGTTTGACCATGACGATATCCGCACCTTCATCAACATCGAGTTCCACTTCCCGGATGGCTTCGTTCATATTGGCGGGATCCATCTGGTACGTTTTTTTATCACCGCTACGAGGCGCTGAGTCGAGAGCATCCCTGAATGGGCCGTAGAACGCAGAGGCATACTTTGCGGAGTAGGAACAGATTCCCGTTTCTGTGAAACCGGCATCGTCGAGGGTGTCTCTAATCACTGCGACTCTGCCATCCATCATATCTGAAGGGGCTACGATATCAGCGCCAGCCGCCGCCTGGCTGACAGCCATCGCCGCAAGAATCGGTAGAGTTTCATCGTTGACGATTTTCCCATCGCGAACGAGGCCGTCGTGACCGTCACTGGAGTATGGATCCATGGCGACATCTGTGAAGAGAAGCAGTTCGGGGAATAGTTTTTTCAGTTCTCTGATACTGTTTTGCATCAACCCGTCTTCACGAGTGGACTCCGTGGCAAGTGTGTCTTTGCGATCATCTCCGAGGACCGGAAAAAGTGCGATGGCTCTGATTCCCAGTTCTGCAACAGACTCCACATGTTTCGTGAGTTGATCGAGTGAGTGTCTGTGAATTCCGGGCATTGTTGCGATCTCTTGCGAGACCGCGGTGCCTTCTTGAACAAAGACGGGATAAATCAAGTCGTGGGTAGTGAGCTGAGTTTCTCGCATCAGGTCGCGCATCGCCTCGGAAGATCGATTTCTTCTGGGTCGATTGGGAATGGGCTCGTTCATGCGACTCCTCTTTTCCGAGAGTGTAAACACTATGAATTGAATCATCTCGGCGAGAAAAGAGCCACCCTTTCAATACGCAGGAAAGGGGAATTTGAGGAAGTTAACGTTCTGAGCGTGGGTCTTTTCTCCACATGGACTTCCTGAAGTCCCAAATCATCGATCTTTCAAGGCCCGTTGGAAATTCTACGTCCGTATCTTTCAAAACAGGAAATCTCCGGACCAATAACTCACTTTGACGTTCTATCACATCTTGCCCACCGTACCCCGCAGCTAGGTAGTTAGGAATCGGGGTCAAATTGAATGTGCTGCCGTCGGACGAAAACCCGTCTTCTGAGAACTTCATGGAGAAGCCAAGAATTTTGTGAAGTGCGCCTTTTTCGTCAATCTGTCCCCAAACAATAATCGTGTGGCAACCATCTCCATCGGGATCGAGAAAAAGGACATCTCTGATTTTGAAATCACCGGATTTACCTTGAGAAATGGCTGTGCCACCCGACTCGAATGTCACTTTTAATTCTTGTTGATCAGCGTTTTCTTGATCAGAAGGATATTGTTCGAGAGTGTATGTGTATTGATTCGAAGTCCACTTTCGAATCAGTCCTTTTGCTGGTTGCTCGACTTCTAATTCTTCGACGGCAGGAGTGACAAGGTTTTGAGCCATTCGATAACTGGCCAGAGGTGTCACAATTGCGAGTGTCAGGAAGAGAATCAGGATGGTGGAAGAAGGGACGATCAGCCGATCATCTTTTTGAGGGTCTGACATCTCGATCCTTTCAAATTGCTGGCCTAATCATGTGTGGTCTAGATATGGCAACCACGTTTGCTACAGGATAGCATTCTGGTATGACGAATCATTCCATATTGTTACTGATACCGATCTTCATGACAGCAATTCAGCAGGCACCCTTTGTTGAATCGGTGGGGGTCGACTTTGAAAGAGAAGTTCGTCCTCTGCTGGCCCGAAATTGCTTCCCGTGTCATGGAAATGACTCCGGAACGAGAAAAGCAGACTTGCGTCTGGACGACCGCGATAGTGCGACTCAAATAAAGGGTTGGAAGATCCCGGCGATCTCTCCTGGAGATGCAGAATCCAGCCTTTTGATGCACAGAATCGAGGACGACTCCGACCCTATGCCTCCGGAGGGGCATCCCCGTCTGAAATCTGAAGAGCGAGATCTCCTTCGCCGCTGGATCAATCAGGGTGCGGAATACTCGTCTCATTGGTCATGGCAACCTCTGAGAGATGAGCAGCCCCTGAACTCTGAGAACTCAGTATGGATTCGAGATCCCGTAGATGCTTATGTTCTCGAAGGCCTGAAGTCTCAAAAAATATCACCGGCTCCAGAGATCGACCCATTGTTTTGGTTGAGAAGAGTGACCTTTGATCTCACGGGTCTTCCTCCCTCCCCAGCAGTAGTGGAAGAGTTCTCACTCAACCACGGAGTGGAAGCACGGAAAAAGTATGTGGAGCTACTGTTGGAAGATAGGGGATATGCCGAGCATTTCACGAGGCATTGGCTCGATCTCGTTCGATATGCAGAAACCCATGGGCACGAGTTCGACTACGCCGTGGGCCCTGCCCATGAATATCGAGATTGGGTGATTCAATCCATCGAGCGAGATGATCCCATCGACCAATTTGTGAAAGATCAAATTGCGGGAGACCTCGTTGCGGCTGGTCAGCATTCGGAACTTGAATCTGAGAGTGCGAGAATTCGCCACGCTGCTGCAGGTACCGGCTGGTGGTGGTTATCCCAAGCGACGCATGGCCCAGTGGACGTTCTCGGGGATACCTTGAATAGAGTGGATAATCAAATAGATGTGATCAGTCGAGCATTTCTGGGAGCCACCGTTTCATGTGCCCGTTGCCACGATCATAAATTTGATCGCATTTCGCAGGCGGATTGGACAGCGCTTTCAGGAATTGTCCGATCCACCCGAAGAGTGGTCCACCCATGGGATCGAAACGGGGAAATCCACCAACGGATCTCGGAACTGAAGCCTTTGATGGGAACTTTATCGGCGGCTTTAGAGCAGGGAATGACGCTTCAGGAAACCCTTCCTCTCGCCTCTTGGATGTTGGCTGCTAAGGCCCTTCGCGATGTGATGCCTGATCAAGGCGAGAAGATGAGAAGCGATATTCTACTCCAGAGCTTTGAAGATGGCTGGTCTGATTGGGTGGTGGAGGGAGATGCATTTGGGAAGAGTCCGCATCACAGAAGAGATCTCATAGAAGAACAGAGTGATTTTCTTCAAGGTGAAAATCTAGCGACCAGTCATGACCGTCGCCAAGGGAATGAAGAGGGTCAAGATGGTTCTGATCTAGGTCCTTCAAGTGATCTGCGAAAAGGCAGATTGATCAGTCCTCAATTCGAATTAAACCGTGACTATTTGACATTTTTCATCAGTGGTGGAAACCATGGTTCTGATACATGTGTTCGACTTATTGTTGATGGTCAGGTGATAAAACAAGCCTCAGGGAATCAACAGACACGCATGGATCCGGTTCGCTGGGATGTGGCAGATAAAAATGGCAAATCAGCACGCATTGAAGTCATCGATGATCACGAAGGAGGATGGGGTCACATCACCTGTGATCACTTTGTGCTGACGGATGTTCCTCCGAAAGGTATGCCTACCCGCCAACAATTGACGCGTCGTGCCAAAGCTGAAGGCATCGATAAGGAGATCTTGAAAGAATGGGTGAGGCTTTGGCCACAAGTCATTGAAGGACATCCTGTGGGGCGAGCTCTCTCCAAGGACGATGTTCTCATCTCAAATTGCGAGTCTTCGGAAGGCTGGACTTTAGATGGGCCGGCATTTGATGATCTGGAGCCTGGCGACTGGACTCTGATCGGGATGCCTCGTTTTCAGGGGGGCCATTCTCTTCACTCTGCTGCGATATCGAGAGCCCTCAGAGGGACGGCATTATCGCGGAATTTTTTAGCAGAGCGTCGATTCCTCCACGTTGGAGTTCAGGGGGAAGATTGTCAGGTTCGGGTGTCGATCGAGGGTTATTGGATGAATCAGCACAATGCTTTGCTCTTTGAGAATTTTATTCAACCGGTTCAGAGTCTAGACCGTTGGCAGCACATGATCTTTGACCTGGAGAGATATCAGGGAAGAAACATTCATGTCGAAATCCATGACCCGGGGGATGGCTGGGTCAGTGTGGATCGAGTGTGGCTTTCGGATGATCGTAGTGCTGGAGGACCTGGGCCGGATTGGTCTGTTCTCAATAATCCAGGATTGACGACGAGTGAATTGTTATCAGACCCTTCGAGGCTGGAACGATTGCTGACTCTAGGTTTGCTGGATCCTTCTCGCTGGGGAGAGGCTTGGAATGCTGCGGTCTACAAGGCCGTCATCGCCTATAGAGATGTCGCTTCGAAAATTCCTGATCCTACGATGGTATTGGCCTGCAGTGATGCACCGGTAGGTTTTGATGTTCCGATTCAAATTAGAGGAGAATCGGGAAAAGTTGGAGAGCTCGTCTCTCGCGGAGCGATCAAAGCACTCGGACAAAACGATCGCTTTGCAGATGAGTTACAGGGATCTGGAAGATGGGAATTGGCTCAATGGGTGACTTCTCCGGAGAACCCCCTCTTTTGGCGAGTACAGGCGAACCGTATTTGGAAATGGGTGATGGGGAAAGGCCTCGTCTCCACTCCCGACGATATGGGCATGATGGGAACTGCACCCCAAAATCAGAGATTACTAGACCATCTGGCTTTACGTCTTTCTCGAAACGCCTCTCGGAAAGAGTTGATCAGAGATCTCGTTCTGAGCAGTACATACGCGATGGACTCACTGCATCCTGACCCCGATGTCGATACGCGAGATTCGAGGAATGACTACTGGCACAGGGCTGAGCAAAAGCGACTGACGGCGGAATCAATTCGAGATGGCATTTTGGTTACTTCTGGGGGTTGGGTTCCATCCTCTGGTGGTCCGCCAGTTCCAACCCATTTGAATGATTTTTTGACGGGTCGGGGGCGACCGGGACAGAGTGGTCCGCTCGATGGAGATGGAAGCCGCAGTTTGTATCTCGAAGTACGCCGCAATTTTCTGAATCCATTTTTTACAGTCTTCGATTTCCCGATTCCGGCAACAACGGTAGGGAAAAGAACGGAGTCCAATGTTCCTGCACAAGCGCTCACTCTGATGAACTCCCCATTCGTTCATGAACAGGCCGAGCGTTGGGGGGGTGCTTTAAAAGAACTTTCTGAGACGGTGGGGATCGACGGTGCGATCGATCATGCTTGGAAGCAGGCTTTGGGTCGTTGGCCATCGAAGCCAGAGAGACAGTTCGCTTTAGAGTTGATAGGTGCGGGAGGCCAAGAAGACTGGGCAGACTTGGCCCATACGATCTATCAGACGAAGGAGTTTCGTTTTGTCCGTTGAAAATGAATGTTCCGGATCTAGACCTGTGATCAACAGGCGTGAAATGCTTTCTCACTGTGCTCAGGGTTTTGGTGCGGTGGCGTTGTCGACATTGCTGGGTGATCAACTCTTGGCGGGGAATGATCCCATGTCCAAGGGAGCGCTGGATGTCGGTGGAGTCGCAGCAAGTCATATCCCACCGCGGGCACGATCCGTCATATTCCTTTACATGGATGGTGGCCCGAGTCAGGTGGATACATTCGATCCCAAACCTGCCCTTGAAAAATATGATGGGCAACCGTTCCCAGATAAAATGGAACGTACCCAATTCAATAGTGCCGGAAATATATTGCGATCTCCTTGGGAGTTTCAACGCTATGGGGAATGTGGACATTCGATCAGTGCCCTGTTCCCAAACGTGGCGAAAAATGCTGACGATCTATTAGTGATTCGATCGATGACGAGCAAGTTCAGTGAGCATACGAATGCAAACTACTTTTTGCATACCGGATTAGGTCTTTCGGGTAGGCCCAGCATGGGGGCATGGGTGAGCTACGGGTTGGGGAGTCTGAATCAGGATCTCCCGGGCTTCGTGGTCGTCAATGGCGGATTGGTTCCTCCTGGTGGGGTCGACTGTTTTTCGAGTGCTTTTCTGCCAGCGAGTCATCAGGGTTCCATCGTTCTTCCCCGGGAAGAAGCGTTGGCCAACATCCGTATTCGCGAGGGGGAAGAGCGACAGCGACGCAAATTAGATTTGCTCGCCCGACTGGATCACCTCGGTCTCGAATCTGCGGGACAAACAGAGGTGATGGAGGGAGCCATTGCGCAAGGCGAGTTGGCGTATCGAATGCAAACCTCGGTTCCCGAGTTCTCTGATATTTCTGGGGAGTCGGAAGAGGTTCACGAACTTTATGGTCTCGATCATGAATACGAACCGACGCGTATTTTTGCTCGCGAGTGTCTTCTCGCCCGCCGTCTCGTCGAGCGTGGAGTACGCTTCGTTGAGTTGACCTGTCCCTACGTGGGGACCGATCGTTGGGATCAGCACAGCAATCTCAAGGATGGCCATGAGAAGAATGCCCGTGCCGTCGATCAGCCGATCGGAGCCTTGCTGACCGACCTCAAGCGTCGTGGTTTGTTGGAAGACACTCTCGTGGTTTGGGCTGGAGAGTTTGGTCGCACACCCTTTGCTCAGGACAGGGATGGTCGCGATCACAACCCATATGGTTACACCATCTGGATGGCAGGGGCGGGGGTTCGAGGGGGGCATGTCCATGGAGCGACGGATGATTTTGGTTATCGTGCCGTCGAAAAACCCGTCGAGGTTCATGACCTACACGCGACGATGTTGCATCTTCTTGGAACCGATCACACCCAACTGACCCAACTCTTCGGCGGCCGTGAGCAGAGACTGACCGATGTTCATGGACACGTTCAACACGAATGGCTCGCTTGAGGGGCTATTGCCCCCCATTTTGTTCTTCAGCGATAGTTTCTTTGCCGGCTCCTGCGATGCCGTAGCCCATTCGTTGGGTACCCTCTGTTCCGATCATGATTTCACCGAGTTGTAACATTTCATTACCATTGAGGAAGGTTCCCAGTTCCTGGATGGTCTCTCCCCCGACGCTTTTAATCTCCCCCATCAAGGCACGTTCTTCCTCTTGGGTGAGATCCAAGGCGAGTTGGGCTGTCAGTTCATCCATGACGCTCCAACCGTCTTCTAGGGTTTGTTCCAGTTGTCGCTGTCGAACGGCATCAAGAGACATCTTGTCAGTGACACTTTGATAAACTTGGGGCAGTCCGTCGCCATATGAATTAGTGAACTTGGCGAACCCGGCAAGAGTGCTTTCGCGTTTGGCTTCGCGCTGGGCCTTACGGACCATATCGATGCCTTGCTCGTCGAGGACCGCCTGAACTGCTTTTTCGACACGGGCGTCGATCTCTTCTTCTGCTGCAAGGTTCTTTTGACCGGTGGAGGAGAGTTTGCCCTGGGTCTTGGCGAGGATGGCTTTTTCCTGAATTTCGAGGGCATCGACTCTGGCCTGGAGAGTGATCAATTCCGCTTTCCATTCTCGTAGGGATTTCTCAACTTCCGTGTTGTCGATGAGGGTCTCCTGTTGAGCTTTAGAAATCGGAGGCTTTTCAATATTGCGCTGTGAATTCCAGAGAGAAATTCCACTGAAGATGACTGCAAGAATCACCAAAGATTTGAAGAGAGGCGTCATCTGAGTTCCTAAACATCGCTACATGAGTTGTCGAATACGAGGATCTTTAAGATGCGACGCTCTGTCGTATATGTCAAGCCCGATGGACGCCTTTTGTCGTAGAGGTCAGTTTGTGGGTATTGAGGTGGTTTTACGCCCCCAGAGACTCGTTCCCCATGTGACCGCCAACGACACGAGGAAACCGGGTAATAGGCTGTAGAGTCGTAATCCCGGAATGATCTGAGTCAGTTGATCATTCGCTTCCAGATTTTCCCAACAGAGAACGGTGATCAGTCCAGAGATCATGCCCCCCAGCACACCGTTTCGGGTGACTCCTGACCAGTGCAAGCAGAGTAAGAGGGCGGGGCCAAAGGCGGCTCCGAGTCCAGCCCAGGCGAAGAGGACCTTTTTGAAGATGGTGGAGTCTGATTGGAACGAGAGAGCAAAAGCCAATAAACCTACGATCAGCGTCACGATTCTTCCCACCTTGACCAATTTTTCATCACTGGCTTCGGGGTCGATCTCTTGATGATAGATGTCTTCAGTAAAGGAAGAAGAGGTGACCAATAGCTGGGAATCCGCAGTCGACATCATCGCTGCGAGAGCTCCACAGATCACAAGCCCCGCTAACCAGCCAGGAAATACGGCTTGGGCAAAACCCGGCATCATCTGTTCTGTATCTGTGAAAGCGTGGGCTCCGAACCATGCGATGGCTGCGATGCCCATCAATACGGCACCTCCATAGGTCAAGCCTCCATAAATGATTGCGATGGTACGAGCAGGTGCTGTTTCTTGGGCAGAATTGATGCTCATGTACCGGACTGCCAAATGAGGCTGGCCCATATACCCCAAACCGATGGCAAACCCGCTCAGAATCCCTGAAACCAGAACCCAAGAACTTCGTCCGCCGGTAAAGGAGAGCAGCTCGGGATCGATGACGTTGATCTTCTGCACCATCTCGGAAAATCCACCGAGTTCAAAAATGGCGACCAGCGGTAAAGCCACCAGAGTGATCAGCATCAGCCAACCCTGAATGAAATCGGTCCAGGCGACTGCAAGAAAGCCACCCAGTAGGGTATAGGCCACGATCACTCCTGCGCCGAGTGCGGTCCCGATCCAAGGTTCCCAACCAAACGTTCCCTGAAGAGCCTTCCCGGCAGCAACGAATTGGGCACTGACGTAAAAGGTGAAACAAAAAGCGACGATGGCTGTGGAGACAAGGCGGAGGAGGGGGTCACGTTTTTTTACGGAGTTCTCGGAGAGTTTCGCTTCGAAAAATCGTGGAAGAGTCAGGGCCTTGAATCGTTCACTTTCTGTACGGAGGGGGCGGGCAATCAGTGCCCATGAGGCCGACAGTCCCGCCACTCCACCTAAGAGTGTCCAGAATGCCGGCGCGAGTTGTTCTCCGCTCGGATCACCGAGTCCTGTGGCGTATGCCAAACCGGTGAGCCCTAATAGAAGCCAGCCACTTTCTCCCGAGGCCCTTTCGGAAAAAGCCACGACCCAAGGTCCCAGTTTTCTTCCGGCGAGGAGAAAGTCAGGGAGGTTTTGGGTTTTCTTTGAACAGAGATAAGCAACGACAAGCAGCCCTGCCAGATAAAGAATGAATCCAGTCGCGAGTGGTGTCATCCGAGTCTCCATCGTCTCATTGAAAAATATGGCTTCGTTTCAAGGGCGTAACGATGGACACACAGTCACCGCAATATCGCTCTCTCACAAGGGAGATCCGAGGCCGATAATGCTATCTCGGGTTCTCGGTAGTTTCCGCGACCGGCAATTCATAACTGGCTGTGAGAGACGTGTATGGACTCGGTACGTTGAGATCTGGTGAACGGCAGTTGAGCTCTTCATGGGATTGGAAATAGATGACTATTGAATCCGGGATTCATAAACAAGCACAATATGTTGTAGATCGCTGACGGGGAAGAATCTGAGGGACCGAACGCCGTCGGGCCGGAAGGTTGTCAGAGGTCAGAGTCGGAAATCACCGGCTCGCCATCCGGTTACGGGTGGTCAAAAGAAGTGGGGGATCGAGACATGCAGGACAAGATCATAGGAATCGCCGTTTTTCTGGTGGTTGGAATATTGATGGTTGGATTCGGAAGCCCAGACACAGATTGGCTGGCAACTGCCAAAGATGGGTTGACGAATCCAACGACATGGGCTGCGGCTATTGTCGCACTCGCCGTCGCTAGAATGGCGATGGGTGTCTACACCGGAGGCGGACTGAATGCCGACGATGTTAAAGGGGCCATATTATTGGTCTTACTCGCGATGATGGTGGCTGGAACCTTCCCCATGGACAACTGGGGAGCCTGGCTAGGTACAGCATGGATACTCACAGGTGGTCTTCGAATTTAAAGAAACTGATTTGACAGAATTGGGGCGTCAGGGGGCTTTCCACCCTGACGCCTCTTTTCTTTTGTCAAACCGTCATGAGATGGGGGAGCTGGCCATGAATTTCATGTACTTCCCCTCCATAAGCATGACTATGAAATCTCACTGCATCACCCGATGTTCATCTGTAGAAGAGTGAAGGAGTATTTATGCGACTCATCATCGAAACCACGGCTGTATTCATGTTGCTGATCCTTCTGCTGGGAGGCACGGGTTGCCAAAAGACAATTCGCAGCGACGAAGTCGTTTCCAATTCGGAGACTCCTGTGCAAAAGCTGGTTGTTGAAAAGGGCAATTACCTCGACCTACGATTGCCTCCACCGGCCATAGGTCGTTGGTGGGCTGTCGAAAAAGGGGATCGCCCCTACCTGCATCCGAAGCTTGAAAGAGATCAGGGAATGATTCGTCTCCTCGCGGTGAAACCCGGCAAGACCCGTGTGACTTGCGTCCTCACAGATAGGAATCGATTCAAGTACCGTAAGGTGGTCGTGGATGTGGAAATACTTCCTCAACCGGAGTGAACACCGGCGCGAGCACTAAAGAAAGCACTTAAGAAAGCATCCAGACGACGGTGAACTCGGGAATGTGGCTTTTTGAAGTTCCGTTTAAACGAGTTGTCGTTTTATGGAGTGGGTGGTTTGATCCAGTCGGCGCCATAAACGTCGACGAATGCCGGTGCCAACTTTGACGAGGGCGAATCCCCCGTCATCTCCAGAAACCATCCGACTCTGGCGGGTTTGACTTCTGTGATACCGCGGCGACCATTCAGTCCACTTCCACCCCACACTTTTCCGGACACAGCGGCTTCGAAACTCTCGAAGCGTAAGGATGTAGAGTTCCAAGTGGCAATTCCTACCAGCTCGGCGCTCACTCCCCGGGTTCGACTCGGGAAGTGTTTCCAATCCGTTTCTCCCAGCTTATAGACGCCATCACTTTCAGATCGAAACTCTCCTGATAGCAATAGTGTGACTTTGTCCGCTTCACGATCCCCAACAGTGATGGTCACTTCTGCCTTTTCGATATCTTCTGGAGAGAAGGGACCTTCTTGGCCGGAGACATTATCGACGATATGGAAACGAGCCAACCGCATGGCGAGTCCGGCGGGAAGTGAGTGAACCTGTCCCGATTTGAGAGAGGTGGGAATCCACTCTTTCAACTCGGAGTGATGGAACCAAATGTGATCTCGATTCCAGCGCCCGCGTGTCTCTGATCTGAGACCTTTCTCCGGCAAATCTCTGGAGGTACTGCGGAGCACCAGGCCGTCCGAGGGATAGAAGAGCTCCCAACGATGCGCCGGTTCATAAATGAAAGGATCGATGGGAAGACGTTCCTCAGCGGGCAAAGCCTCCCATGCTGCGAGTCCCTTCTCTAACAAGATGAGAGCTTTATCTGCTTGGAGAGTATTTTGTCGGACGAGCAATTTCCCCGATGGACTAAAGATATACAGGCCTTGCCAAGAACCGCCAATCGGGGTGGTTCTCCCTGCCACCTGCTGTCGAAAAAACTGGCATTCCTTGTCGGGGTGTCGTTGAAGTCTCCAGACTTCATCTGTTGCGGGAGTGAATGAGAGTACTTTCTCGATGACTCGAGGATCGTTCCAGACGGACCGCCGGCCCGCCACTCCATTGCCTCAGGTGCAGCCGAGAGGATGCCCATTCATGAGCCAGAGCAGCATCGGCTTCCCTTCTTCACCGGCCTTTTTTAGGCCTTCATGAAGACTGGTATGCCATGGGATCGTCAACCAGCGATCTTCTGGGCCAGGCTCGATCGCCTGTTTCCAGTTTTTAAGTGGCTGCTCCTCTAGAGAACAGACGGGATCATCTGAAGAGATGGGAATCAAACACACGTTGAGAAGGAGCAGTATCGATAGGGGTGTCATGAGTCCTCCGCGTATATTGATGAGCCAGTCATTCCCCATCGTGCCAGTAGATCGGGTCTTTTGCCACCCGGATGACGTTAGTATGTGACAAAAATGAGAGGAGTGTAGATATGCCAAGACATATATCAGCACCTACCGTCGTCGAATCTGTGGGAAACCTTCCCAAGCGTATCGAGGAATATATTGGACGGGTGAATTCCGGAGATAGCAGCGCTAGCGTGGCGAGAATGGTATCGCCTTCCGGGTGGGAAGAACCAGGGCAAAAGCCCCTTTTTGATGAGATGACTCTGGTTCTCAAGGGGGCTCTCAAGGTCGAGTCGGAAGAGGGTAGTTTTGACGTTTCTGCGGGGCAAGCCATCATCGTTAAAGCCGGTGAATGGGTTCGTTACAGTAGCCCGGGTGCTGAGGGGGCGGAATACGTTGCGATTTGTATTCCCGCATTTTCCCCAGAGACGGTGCAGCGTGATGATGCACAAGATGGATAGGGCTCCGCTGGGCTGGTTATAGATCCTCGTCGTGAGAATTGAAAAAAGGAGGCGAGGGGCAAACCCTCACCTCCTTTATTTTTCACATGACTATCGGAGTTCACGGACAGTTGTAGCTGGCGCAATCTAGCGCATCCGTATCCGTGGGATCAGGCCCACAATCGACGGAGCCTGGTGCTGGCAATACAGGTCCACCGCTGAAGAGGGTGGCGAGCTTGAATATTGCGTCGGCAATATTCACTCCACCATCATCGTTGGCATCGCTGGCATCTGCACACGCACTTGCAGGACCGCCACTGAAAAGTCCGGCGAGAAGGAAAACTGCATCAGCGATGTTGAATCCACCATCACCATTGGAATCACCTCGGCGGAATTCCGGAAGTACAGGTCCTCCTCCGCCTCCAGCCATCGCTGTGGCATAGAGTTCGACAAGCGCATCCCTGTCACCGGTGAAGCCGCCGAATTCCCAGCTTTGGCAAATGACTTTTCCACCGGCATTCGTGCTGTAGTAGACACCCGTGGAATATGTACTGAGAGATTCTTCCCAAATGGGAGCGGCATCGGGCCCCAAGGAGTCTGTCGTGGTGGCGACCAACTGGTCGGTCCAATCATTTCCTGCGCCAGCATCCTGTGTGTAATCCACCGCGGCATATGCACTGAGATCTAGACCAAAGGTACTGTCGAGTCCATTCATGGTCAGGAAGGTATCGTCACCATCGAAAATCCCGTCAGCGACGCCATCGATGGCTCCGAATGAAGGATCGACGGGGTCGAATCCCCACGCATCTCCAGCTTCTACATAAATACCAATACCTAAGAACTGTGCATCTGCGATGGCGAGTGAAGAGCCCACAGACATTGCTGCATTATTGGGGAATGTTCCTCCGCAATACCAAATCCGCTCAATGGCACTCGTTCCTGGGTCTAGAAGTCCGCAGGGTGCGTTTTCAGGTTGCCCTTCAACGATGAGAGGAAGACGCCCAGTCGCGGTCAATGCATCAGAGAGTGCGCCTGCACTGTCGACGGCTCCCGCAACGTTTTCGACGCGGAAGATAATATCGGTGGCGTTGATATCTGGCACAGTTAGAGCGAGTCCTGTGGGAGCACTGCTCAAACCACAGTTGGTGCTAGTGCCGACGACTTCATAGAAAGCTGAACCTGGTACAGGACTTGTGTCGGTGAAAAAGGTTGTTCCGGAAGGAAGACCAGAAGCGAGTGAAACTCCATCTTTGAAGACTTCATACTCGTCGTAGGTTGGACCAATTCCTGCACCATCCCATGCGATTTCGACAAAGCCAGAAAGGCAATCATAGAAACCTGTCAATCCAGTGATGGGAGATACATCGATGAGAATTGTACCGGGGCCTCTATCTCCACCGAATCCAGAGATACGTAGCAAGTAAGTAGTTCCGACAAAGGCAGTGAGATTGAGTGCACTCTGGAATCCACAACTGTCATCGTTGCATTCAATCAGCGTCATTCCTGCGCAGTTTCCTGGAGTGGGGCCCGCATCAAAGACTTCGAAGGCAGTGTCATAACTCGATCCGCAAAGCGAAATGTTAAAGACACTGTCGCACGGTGGAGTAAAGGTATACCACTGATCGACCGAACCCCCGTTTCCGCAACTGAATGCAGGAGCGGAAGGGTCGAGCAGTGCAAATGTTGTGTCAAAGTCTGTAGGAATTCCGAGCGTTATCGGCAGGGCGGTATCGCAAGTATCGTTATCAATAGCACTGCAATGAATCAGGCTACAAGAAGAAGACCAACTGGTTGTCGCAGTGCACAATCCCACGATTTCGTAGTTATGGACACCATCATCCACACCGATGTCCTGGTAAGAAGTCGCATTCCCCGGAAGTGTTGCAATATCTACACCATCACGAATCACCGTAATCCCTTGTGAGTAGGGTCCCGGCTGAAAACTCGTCCAGCTGAGATCCACGGTATCGGTGACACAGTCGGAAACGCAGTTCAGGGTGTCGAATGGGCAACAGTTTCCACAACCACCCAAGACATCCACGTACACATCGTCGTAGTAAAAGGTTCCACCTGATCCGTTGTACAGATCTAGGCATCTCATCTGATTCGAGCCGCCGACCTGCCATACGTTTTCGCGCATGATCTCAGTTCCAGCGTAATAAGCGCTGTACAAATTATTGTCGATGTCTACGACGACTCGTATTTCAATCCATTGGTCATAGCGAAGTTGAGTCGGTGTCGACAAACCCGTGATAGCGGAGGATCCACCAGCATCGGTAACGAGGCCTGTGGCATCACTCATCTCGATTTGAACAGACCAATTCTTGGGCCCATTGTGTTCATACGTATTCAGCAGAATGAAGTAATAGGTTCCTGCTTGCCCAGACGGGACGTAGACATTTGAAGTGAATTCAAATTGGCCCTGATTGAGTCCGTTGAAGAGTCGGACGATGTCATCATTGTCCTGGAGCTCGAGGGAATTTACTCCTCCTGTAGTGGAATTGAATGTGTCGACAACGACACTATCTACTCCGGCTGCTTGATCCCAGGTGTCCCAGCTGCCTTGTCCCGCAATAGTTGAACCGACAGCGTAACTTTCAAAACTGTCAGAATCTAACTGGGCAAAAGCGGGCGAGACCAAACTGCTGAGCACTAGCAAAATGGTGACAACGGCGGCATTTAATCCATGATTATTCATGGTGCCTCCTTTCAGATTTTTATTGAACAAAGCCCGATTCGCCCGTTTTTGTGTTTTTGGTGAAAGGGAAAAGCCCTTTCCGAAAACAAAACCGGACGGATATATCTAATTGTATGCACCACAGAGATACTCGCAACAGGGCAGAATTGCCGGAATTGGCTTTAATCGTTGAATAGCTTGGTTATTAGAAATATTTTTTGGTAACTGAGTTCATTTATCTATAAATTCTCCATTGTTGTACGGAACGAGGACGCTCTTCGTTCCGTCATATAAAAAGAAGACAAGGAAGCATTCATGATCATGGACACCCACTTACTGAGTCTCGGTTTTCTTTATCTTGATCCCATGTTTTTCGTATTTGTCGGCCCTGCCTTTTTACTTGCGATGTGGGCCCAGGCGCGCGTGAAAACAGCTTTTTCTAAATGGTCAGCAGTACCCTGTAGAAGAGGATGGACCGGAGCCGAAGTGGCAAGGCGAGTTTGTGAACTTGGTGGAGCCCATGATGTTCAGATTGAGATATCGAAAGGTTATCTCTCGGACCACTATGATCCGAGGGGGCGAGTGTTAAGGCTTTCTTCCGAAAATTATCATGGCCGAAGTGTTGCAGCCGCAGCTATTGCTGCTCACGAAGCCGGTCACGCGATTCAGCATGCGGTCAATTATCCTTGGCTTTCTTTGAGAAGTGCGTATGTTCCCGTCGCGAGTCTGGGATCTTGGCTTTCGTTTCCTATGTTGTTAGCGGGTGGATTGCTCTCGATTCCGATGCTGATTAAGGCGGGTATCTTTCTTTTTGGGGGAGTGGTATTTTTCCAGATCATCACTTTGCCCGTTGAGTTCAATGCCAGTTCTAGAGCGAAGCGTGTTCTTCGTGAGAGCGGCCTGATCAGCGACTCAGAAGAGATGCGAGGGGTCGAAAGTGTGCTTGGCGCTGCAGCGATGACTTATGTTGCTGCTACGATCCAATCTTTGCTGACCCTGCTTTACTACTTATGGAGATCAGGGTTACTAGGCGGCCAGCGAAACTAAGATTTCTGCATGAAAGAAGATCGGTGTTTCTCAGTCTTTGAAAATGACATTGAGTAGGTCTGCTGGTTTGACTTCTTTTTTGTGCCGGCTGAACCCAAAGGGAGTTGGGCGGAAGGTGCCCACGAGGTCTACTTTCCCTTTACCGTCGATTTTGTCTTCCATTCCGAGGCACCAGTAACTGGCCTGAATCAATAGTCTTCGACTGCCTTCACGGGAGAAAGCTTGCGAAGCCCCGAGTGTCGTGGAAAAGACGCGTTGTTTTTTTCCATTACTTAATGAGCGCTCTCTGATCCAAGCCACCGGCATGATGGGATTGTTCTTGTCATATTTCTCTCCGTCTCTTTCTTCGATCTCACAGGGACCATCATCAGGGTCCATTCCGGAGAGGACTCTTCCGTTCAGAAGAGGTACGCAGCCCTCGGGGAGGGGAAGATTGACGGTATAGACATCGGAAGGATCCCACACATCTCCATCCTTGATGCCTTTGAGTATCGGATGCTTTGAGTGTTCTTTTACGATGATCCCACTGCTACTTTGCCAACCGTGACCGCCATGGTGATCGACCCAGGTTTCTCCCATGATTTGACGGCCGAAGCCGCCATTCCATTGCGAGTTTCTCCATGACCATCGGTGATATTTTCTGTCGACAGGAATGTCAAACGCATGTGTGGAAGTCCGAAGCCCGATGAGGGGCTTTCCTGATTCGACAAAGTCCACAATGAACTTCATTTGCTCATCCGGTAGGTTTCTGAATCGCGTGAAGATGACCATAAGGTCTGCAGTCTTGAGGGCTTCTAGACCTGGTATGTTGTCGAGAACTTCTGGATCAATAAATCCGGTTTCCTTATTGATAGAGAAAAGCACAGTGCATTTGAAGCCATGGTATTTCGACAGAATATGCGCCAACTGAGGCATGCCTTCTTCGGATCGATATTCTTCATCCCCTGTGACGAAAACGATATGACGACCGTTGGGGGTTTTGGATTCAAGAGTAAGCCAGCGAGCGTCTTCTGAAGAGGTCCCAATAATTTCAGCAGAACAGGGGTTTAAGCTGAGAAAAAAGACCAATGCCATAAACAGTATTTTAAATGTATTCAACAAGGCGACCTCCTGTCATTTTCATAACATGAAAGTGGCCACCTGATCGATAAGAAAAGTGATGATTCTTTTGTTCAGGAAGGTCTACTTCGCCGGACGGTGAATTCATCGTCATCGGCTTTGAGTATTTTTTGAATGACTACGGTTAACTATGGAAGTGACAACTATGAGGGCATGCGCGTTCAAGAGAGTTAATGAAACAGTATTAGCATGTCGCGTATTAGAGTAATCCGAAAATCCGGACTCGTCGGACAGCAATTCTCAAAAGTTTTTTGAACAAAAAAAATAGCCTTAAAATGATGGGTTGTATTCGTCAGTCAAGAAGACAGACTGCAAATAATTCACAGGATAAGTGAGGGTCGATTAGGTCATTGATCACTCACTACTTTGAAGCTCTCGTATCCGCCTGCGAGAGAACTGTGGCTCGAATGCTCGTAAAAATCCAAATTGTTTGTAGGACTTTTCTACAAACAATATGTCTACGAATCAGGAGGATTGCATGCTTAGATTTCTCTACATGCTTGTTTGTTTGTTTTTCTTGTCCCCAGGGTTGTTTGCCCAAGATCAAGTTAAGCAATGGTCATATCCGTATGGGGATTCTCAAGTTTCTCTTGTTCAGGATAACCCTGCAATCCTTGCGATATTAGTGGATCCCGCTGAAGAAGATCCAGAACAGTTGATCTCCAATTTGGTGAGAGCATCGAAGCAACATTTTGGAAGTGGTAAGGCCAAAGCTCAGGAGTACCCGGGGCTATTTTATATTCCTTTGGAAAAGAAGTTAGATAAGAACGGGTTACTGAAGTTGACCGAAGTTCTTGCTTCAAGTCCGAGCATTGTCACTGCTGCTCCGCTTCTACATTTTGATCGAGCAGATTTAATTACGCGACCAGAATTAATAGTCACATTTGATGGCTCTGTAGAAGATTCAGACATTCGTAAAATTTTGAACGCGAATGAATTGAGACCACTGAGAACTTTCTCTGGATTAGATCCGACATACCTCGTTTCTTTCATAGGGTCTCCCATGAAAGCATTCGAACTATCTTGGGAACTCATCAGATTCGATGAGGTTTCTGCCGCAGAGCCGAATTTTATTCAGGACCTTCCTGAGATGGCGACGCCGAATGATTCCCTCTATGCGAACCAATGGGATATGAACAACACGGGTCAGACGGGTGGAACCCCTGGTGCAGATATGCATATGTCAGAGGCGTGGGATATTTCAACCGGATCCGCCAGTATCGTTGTCGCGATCATCGATGAGGGAGTCGATGTGGATCACCCCGACCTTATTGCCAATATGGTTGCAGGTTTCGACGCGGTGACTGCGGATCCCACACCTGAGGGTGTTCCCGGAAATGCCAACTCGGGTGACGGTCACGGAACTTGTTGTGCAGGTATTGTCGCGGCCGATGGAAACAACGGACTGGGAGTTACCGGAGTCACATGGAATAGCAAGATCATGCCGATTCGTATCGGCTTTGGAAACTTCTGGACACAGACGGACTGGATCATCGATGGATTGACATGGCCCGTCGATAACGGTGCAGATGTCCTGTCCAACAGTTGGGGGGGTGGGGGTGCCAGTACCGCCATTCAAAATGCAGTCAGTTATGGAACTACGACGGGCCGAGGAGGATTGGGTTGTCCTAACTTCTTCGCTTCAGGAAATGATAATGGCGGAGTTTCATATCCAGCCGCTTATCCCGAAGCCATCGCAGTGGGGGCGTCGAGCCCGTGCGATGAACGCAAGAGTCCTTCCTCATGTGATGGAGAAACTTGGTGGGGCAGTAATTTTGGGTCAACGCTCGATTTTGTTGCACCAGGTCCGCTGACAACAACCGTTGATATCGCTGGGTCAGGTGGCTATAGCTCTGGAGATTACACCTCTTCCTTCAATGGTACTTCTTCTGCGACTCCCCATGCGGCGGGAGCGGGAGCATTGCTTCTTGCGGTTGCTCCAGGATTGACGGAGTCAGAAGTACGGACATTGATGCGTCAAACTGCTGACGATCAGGTTGGACCCCCTTCTGAAGACACAGCGGGCTTCGACATTTACATGGGATATGGGCGGGTGAATTGCGAATCGCTCCTCTTGGCAGTGGCGAGTAATGTTCCAGGTCCCACAGGACTGAGTTGCAACAACTCTGGGGTCAGCACAGTGCTTTCGTGGAATAACGGAGCCAGTTACACCCAGGTCACAGTCTCGAGAAATGGAAGTGTGCTGGCCACCTTGTCGGGAGGCGCAACTTCTTACACTGACGGGGCGACGCCTACAGGTACCTCTTCATACGCTGTTCGGGGATACCAGGGCGCAGATTTCAGTTCTGCAGCCAGTTGTTCAGTCTTCTCGATCGGAGATGCCACTGATCTCGTTTGGGCTCCTTCCGCTGCGGGCGGAGCTGTTTCAGGCGGGCAAGGGTTGGCGGATGCATTAACGGCAGCCGGACGCAGCCCACTTCTTGTCGCGAGTCTGAATGATGTCAGCAATCTTGATATCTTCGAAGCTGTTTGGGTGAATCTCGGAATTTATCCTTCAAATCATGTGCTCTCTTCAGGAGAGTCCTCCCAGTTGGACAGCTACCTTACGAATGGAACAGGTGGAAGCTTCCTTTATCTTGAAGGAGGAGATACCTGGGCGTATGACACCAGCACAACTGTGCATGGTCGCTTTGGAATTTCAGGACAATCCGATGGAACAGCCGATCTTTCCACGGTGACAGGAGCTGCGGGAGCAGGATGCGATCTCGCTGGAAATTCTTGGAGCTACGGAGGAGAAAATAATTGGATCGACAGACTCGGAACGACCGGGTCCGGTGTTGTCTCACTCATCAATCCGAGCCCGTCATACAATGTGGGTATCTTCAACGATGCCGGAAGTTATAAAACTTTTGGAGCATCCTTTGAAATCGCAGGATTGAACGATGGAGCCTCATCCAGAGCAGATCTTGTTTCTGCGATTCTGACTTGCTTCGCAGGGGTAGCACCTCCACCACCTCCGCCGGCTCCGGTAGCAGATTTTTCTGCGACTCCGACTTCGGGTGAGGTCCCTCTCAATGTGTCCTTCGGTAATCTCACGAGCGGCGACGTGACGGCATACTCCTGGAGTTTCGGGGATGGAAATGGGTCTTCCGGAAACAACCCATCTCATACTTATACTTCCGCAGGGGTATACACCGTCACATTGACGGCAACAGGCCCTGGTGGTTCCGATACAGCGACATGTTCTGCATGTATCACTGTGAATGATCCACCCCCTCCGCCTGCTCCAGTCGCTGGTTTCTCGGTGACGCCCACCTCAGGTGAGACGCCACTCCTTGTGTCGATGACGAATGAAACCACCGGTGACGTGACGGGATACTCCTGGGACTTTGGAGATGGAAACGGTTCGACCGCTAGCGATCCAAATCATACTTACTCTTCCCCTGGAGTTTACACCATCACTTTGACGGCGACGGGACCGGGTGGTTCGGATACTGCGATCTGTCTAGACTGTGTCACAGTATCGGACCCACCTCCTCCACCTGCACCGGTCGCAGATTTCTTGGCAACTCCTAATTCAGGGGACGCACCTCTGGTGGTAGCGTTCGTCAACTTGTCGTCGGGAGATATTGACTCTTACTTATGGGACTTTGGCGATGGAAATGGATCCTCTGCGAGCGATCCGAACCATACTTACACAGCTTCTGGGCTTTATAATGTGACGTTGACGGTCACCGGTCCTGGTGGATCTGACACTGCTGTTTGTAACAATTGTATTACCGTCACTGATCCACCCCCTCCACCGCCTTCCGCTCCGATAGCAGATTTTTCGGTTTCTCAGAATTCTGGTGAAGCTCCTGTGACGATCGGATTTACAAATCTGACGACAGGTGACGTCACGGGTTATCAGTGGGATTTCGGGGATGGCAATGGATCGACAGCGACAAATCCCAGTCACACTTACACAACTTCAGGAGCGTATACAGTGACATTGACGGCGACAGGACCGGGAGGATCAGACACTGCGATTTGTAGTAACTGCATTACCGTGACAGATCCGCCTCCACCTCCACCGCCTGCACCGGTCGCCGATTTTGAGGTATCTCTTATCTCGGGTGATACACCCTTGACGGTGAGCTTCTCAAATCTGACGACAGGTGACGTGACCGGTTATCAGTGGAACTTTGGAGATGGAAATGGGTCGACCGCGAATGACCCCAATCACACCTATACTTCTGCAGGTGTCTACACCGTCACTTTGACTGCGACCGGACCGGGTGGCTCGGATACTGCTATCTGTAACGCATGTGTGACGGTCACCGATCCTCCTCCTCCAGCACCCGTCGCAGATTTCTCACTCACGCCCTCCTCAGGAGATTCTCCAGTGGTGGCCTCATTCACCAATCTCTCAAGTGGTGATATCTCTGGGTATGCCTGGGACTTTGGAGATGGTGGATCTTCGACGGCTGCAAATCCGTCGCACACCTATTCGATAGCAGGCACATATAGCATCACTTTGGTCGTATCAGGGCCAGGGGGTTCTGATACTGCCATTTGTAATGCATGTGTGACGGTGACAGATCCACCACCACCTCCTCCTTCAACGGAGCTCTACTATCTTTCGTTTGTGAACAACACGACTGTTCCTGGTGTGGGTACGGTGAGAGATGAAGACATCGTTTCTTACGACCCTGCTACAGGTCAATGGGCGTTGTTCATTGATGGAAGTGATATTGGAATCGGTGGCACTGATATCAATGCCCTGAGCGTGTTGGCGGACGGGAGTGTGGTGCTCTCGATTAACTCCGGTGGCTATACCCTCTTTGGATTAACGGATGGTCCCGACTCCATCAACGTGGACGACTCTGATCTACTGTTGTTTACTCCGACGAGTACGGGAGCGAACACGGCAGGTTCTTGGAGTTTCTTCTTTGACGGCTCAGATGTCAGTTTGACTTCTAACGGTGAAGATATCGATGGCGTCTGTGTACTCGACGACGGTTCCTTCTTGTTTTCTACTTTGGGAACAGCCAAGGGTGGTGGCCCCAATAGTCATGACGAAAATGTGGCGTTGTTCACACCGACTTCCTTGGGAGCCGTGACCTCGGGGTCATGGAGTATTTTCTTTGACGGTAGTGATGTCGGATTTGGCGGAAATGGCGCTGAAGATCTCGATGCCGTCAGTTTAGATTTCGACGGCACATTAATTTTCTCCACAGTGGGGAATTATTCGGGTGCTGGATCTACAGGGGCTGACGAAGATATCTCAAGATTCACGGGCACATTTGGGGCAGCGACTTCAGGGTCGGCTCAGTTGATTCTGGATCTGACGACTCTGGGTATCAATGCCAGTGAAGATGTCGACGGATTTTCGATAAGGTGATCTGAGTACTCTCTGGATCGACAGGGCGACTTCGATGGATTCCCGTCGGAGTCGCCCTTTTTCTTGATAGGGGAGTCCAAAATCTCGACTTCGAAGCGGAAGAAGTGAGGCGTGTGCCGTGAATTGTCCCGATGAAGCGATAAAACAGGCACAATTTTGCGAATCGGGGGCGGGGATCGCAAGGCTGAACTTGTCGTCATGAGAGGTTATCGATACCTTGGCAGTGTCCACTTCCGCGTCTCTGAGAGAGTCAGGCCCAAAATGGTCCTGAAGAATCGTGGCGGGAGATCAGCGAAGGATCGGAGAGCCATGAAATCGTCTGTCGAGGTCAAGGATCCGGTGACAGAGAAGATTCTCGATCAATGGATGGAAAAGCCGGCTCCATTTTTGTCGGTTCTCCATGCGATTCAGGACCACTTTGGGTATTTGCCTGAAAGTGGACTTCGGCTGGTCGGACAGCGGTTTGGTATTCCGGTGAGTGAACTCTACGGAACCGTCACCTTCTATCACTTTTTCTCATTGGAGCCCAAAGCTCTCCCGGATATTCGCATCTGTGAAAATTCAGCGTGCTGTTTGCATGACCTCGATGCGATATGTGAAGAAATTGTCGATAAGGATCTCGGTATCCCACACTCGGGAAAAGTTGAAAAAATATCATGCCCAGGTCGCTGCGATGTCCCTGTCCCTATTCTGATAGGCGAAACATTTCTTCATGGCGCCCAATCGGGAGCCATTGAGAAGGCGACTCCTGCAACAATGCCTCTACCACCTGAGATAGGTTTGGAAGAGTGTCTCTTCAAAGATATTCGAAATGGAGTTTCCAGCCTTGAAAAGGCGGTCGAGGCCGGCTCGTGGCAATCTCCCAAAAGAGCTGCAGATGACCCCGAAGGATTCATTTCAGAATTGAAATCTAGCGGGCTGACAGGAAGAGGCGGGGCTGGATTTCCTACGGGTGTAAAGTGGGAAGCCGTCCGCTCCGAAGTCGCTGATCAGAAGTGGATAGTTTGTAACGCTGATGAGAGCGAAGTGGGCTGCTTTAAAGACAGAGTCTTGATGGCCCATACACCTCACGCCCTATTAGAGGGAATGACATGCGCAGGTTTAATAACAGGTGCAGAAGTAGGCATCGTTTATCTCCGTTGGGAATACCCGGAGATTTTAGAGTCATTACAAACGGCCATCGATGAAGCGACAGCCGCTGGATACCTCGGAGTGGATGCTTGTGGGACTGGAAAGCCTTTTCAAATAGTGATTCGAAGAGGTGCTGGCGCTTACATTTGTGGTGAAGAGACTTCGCTTCTGAACTCATTGGAAGGAAAGCATCCTTTTCCAAGAGAGAAGCCACCATTCCCAACGACTCATGGACTGTTTCAGCAGCCTACTGTCGTCAATAACGTAGAAACTTTTTGTGCTGTGCCTCCGATTATCGATCGGGGAGGCGATTGGTTCAGTCAGTTAGGATTGGGAGATCAACAGGGCACGCGAATATTCAGTGTCTCTGGAGATATTCAACGCCCAGGAAACTACGAGGTGCCCGTCGGGACACCCCTTCGACAACTTCTAATGGAGTTTGCTGGAGGAACATTCGAAGGGCGTGAAATCCAAGGTGTCACCATGGCAGGAGTGAGTGGAGGCTTGGTCGGTGCAGAAGACCTAGATGTTCGACTCGATCCTGCCTCACTCAATGACCTTGGAGCGATGCTGGGTGCTGGGGGAATAGTTGTTCACGACGATACTCGATGCATGATTCAGGCGGCTCGGGAAAGCATGCACTTCCTTGCCGAAGAGTCATGCGGTAAGTGCTTCCCTTGTCGTATCGGAACAACCCGCATGACCGAGATTTTAGATGAGTTAAATTCTGGAAAACCTGTTCGAGAGGGACTTCTACAGGAGATTGAAGATCTCGAAGAGGTTCTGGCTGAGACGAGTGCGTGTGGCTTGGGCTTAGCAGCCCCTTACATAACACGAATGCTCAAAAAGTATTGGCCCCAAGAAATACAAGACAAAATTGACGGCTCAGGCCAAGCGCTGAAAGAGGGCTCTGAATGAGTACCGAAATGAAAATGGTCATCGATGGAGCAGAGGTTTCCTTCAAAGAGGGAGAGACCGTCCTCGAGGTGGCAAGAAGACAGGGCAGTTTTGTCCCGACTCTTTGTTATGACGAGCGGCTTGACCCATATGGATCTTGCCGCCTTTGTGTCGTCGAAGTCGAGGGGCGTCGGTTGCCGGCATCTTCTTGTACGCTCAAAGCCGAAGCTGGAATGGATATTCGTACTGGGAGTGATCATATTCGCAAGATGCAATCCACTCTTGTAGAGATGGTTCTTTCGGAGAATCCCGGCGATGAATGTCCACGCTGTAGAGACATTGGTACTTGTGAAGTCCATGAGTTGGCAGAAGAGTTTGAGGTTTCAAGAGATAGATTTCTTGGAGCAATAAGTAATGCCTCAAAAGACGATTCCAATCCGTTCCTTCTGAGAGATTATGATCGTTGCATTTCTTGTTACCGTTGTGTTCGGATCTGCGATGAAGTCGAGGCTGATCATGCGATCACGATGACGGGTCGAGGTTGGAACAAAGGAATCGCTACTGCATTCGATGGTGGCTTGATGGATAGCGACTGTACCCTCTGTGGTCAGTGCATTTATACATGTCCTACTGGTGCACTCGCAGATAAGAAGATGGTGAATCAAGGTTCGAAGCCTGGCGAAATCGAAATTACCCGAAGCGTTTGTCCATATTGTGGAACCGGTTGCTCCATCAACCTCCACAGTCTCGATGGGAAAATGATCGGAGTCACTCCTGTACTCGATGGCCCAGTGAACGAAGGTGCCTTATGTGTGAAGGGGCAGTTTGGTTTTGATTTCGTGAATTCGGAAGATCGCCTGACACGTCCTTTGATACGGAAAAATGGAGAACTGACACCCGTTTCATGGAATGAAGCTTTCGATTACACCGCCCAGAAATTATTGAGCGTCAGAGACGATCATGGGCCTAAAGCATTTTATGCCATCGCGAGTGGAAGAGCTCCTGGCGAAGGTTCATATATGCTGCAAAAGTTTACTCGCGCAGTGATGAACTCAAATCAAGTCGACAATTGTTCGCGTGGCTGACACAGTCCTACGGTCGCCGGTCTGGCGGCCTCTATTGGACGTGGAGCTATGTCAAATTCGATTCCAGAGATCGAAGATGCAGACATGATGCTTTGCGTCGGAACGAACATGACAGAGTGTCATCCCATTATTGCGGTTAGGGTGAAAAAGGCCGTCCGTAAGGGTGCAAAACTGTATGTTGTCGATCCGCGGAAGATTCCACTGACAGAATACGCCACAGGGCACCTTCCTTTGAAGTTAGGTTCCGATGTTGCTTTGTTCAATGCCATGGCAAAAGTCATCATCGATGAAGGCTTAGCAGACATGGAATATATTGAAGAGAGAACCGAAGGTTTCGAGGAACTGAAGAAACATCTGGAACCCTTCACCGCTGAATACGGCGAAGAGATTTCAGGTGTCCCTGCACAACTGATACGGGAATGTGCGATCGCATATGCCTCTGCAGGGAGCGCAGGGATCTACTACACCCTTGGGATCACTGAACATATTTGCGGAGTGAGTAACGTTCAGAGTCTTTGCAATTTGGCTCTCATCACCGGAAATCTTGGAAAACGTTCAGCTGGAGTAAACCCATTGAGGGGCCAGAACAATATTCAGGGTGCCGGGGATACGGGCGCACTGCCGAACAACTATCCAGGATTCCAATCTGTGGACGATCCTGTGTGTCAGGAGAAATTCGAAAAGGCCTGGGGTGTGCCAATGGATCCCCATAAAGGGATCACGAAAATAGCAGCATTGGATCACGCTGTCGATGGTCGCATCAAAGCGATGTGGATCTGCGGTGAAAATACATTGGTCACAGATCCAGATGTTAAACACACAACAAAAGCTTTAGAGTCTCTCGATTTCTTGGTTGTTCAAGATATGTTCTTGACCGATACAGCGAAACTTGCAGACGTGGTATTCCCTGCCGCTGCATTTACAGAGGTAGATGGTTTCTTTACGAATTCCGATCGTCGAGTTCAGAGAATTCGAAAGGCTGCGAACCCGCCGGGTGACGCAATGCCAGATTGGTGGATTATTGCTCATGTCGCCAAGCGCATGACTAATGATGTCCATTTCGATTACGAAAACAGTGAGCAAGTCTTCGATGAACTCGCTTCGCTTTCGCCGATTTATGCGGGATTGAGTTACGACAGAATTGAGCGAGGTGATCTGGCCTGGCCAGTTCCAGAGATGGATCACCCGGGAACACCGATTCTTCACGAGGGAGAATTCCTCAACGGAAAAGGCAAACTACAGTTACTGAATTATGTGCCGCCTTCCGAGAATCCCGATGAAGAGTATCCGTTCTACCTGACAACGGGCCGGCGACTGCCGACTTACCACAGCAATACCATGACAGGTCGCTCGGGTGGTTTCCGCATACTTGTTCCCAATGAGTGGCTAGAAATCCATCCCGCAGATGCAGAGAAGCTCGGGTTGGAAGATGGAGATTGGTCCAAGATCACATCGAGGCGTGGAGAAGTGATCACGCGAGTGGCGATCACGAAAACATCTCCAAGGGGCACTGTATTCATGAGCTTTGCATTCCCTGAAGAGGTGATGACAAACATTGTTACCAATCCAGAAGTGGATCCCCAAACCGAGACTCCGGAATTCAAAGTTGCGGCGGTTTCGATTGTTCGGGTGGAAGCTCCGACGGGACTTGGGGCAAGTGAAGCATTGAGGGCGAATCCTGACGTGGAAGATCCTCATCTTGGTTGAAGCCGATCACTTTGAGGTCACCGGTCATGGGGGTGAATTTGGGATAGGATCTCCTGCCCGTTTGGAAATCAAGAGTGGAGTCGTCACCCTCATCTCAAAAAATGGGCAGCGACACCCTCTGGATTTGCACCAGTGTGAAGCCAGTATCGTGGGTACTTGCTTGGATGTTCTTGATGAAGTTTCCGAGATCGGATTCTCGACAAAAAGCCCGCAAGTATTTGCAGAGATCTTAAAAGTAGCCCCCCTTGATCTTGAAAATTCACTTCAAGAAATGGCGACGATTCTTTATAAGACAAAGAAATCGAAGAATCAGATCTATGTTTTCTTGTTGTTAATTTCAGTGGGCATCATTGGTTCCGTCATATTTTTTGAGCGGCAGATATCTAAGAATGTCATCGATTGGATTCCAATAAGTGTTGATCAAGTCATAGGTGAGTCTGTTCACGATCAAATGATAGAGTCGCAAACAGAAGTCTCAGATGGGATTCTCGTTGAGTCTCTGCAGAAGATATTGGACTCATTGACTCCATACATTCCTTCCGATGAGATTGAGCCAAGAATGGTTCTCATCGTGAGTCCCGAAGTGAACGCGTACTGTCTTCCTGGTGGATATATCACGGTATTCACTGGACTCCTTGAGTTGGCCGAGTCGCCAGATGAGGTGGCAGCTGTTCTCGCGCACGAACTTGCTCATGCCACTGAACGACATGGATTGAAATCGGTGGCCAGAGTGACGGGAACGGCTTTGGCGTTCCAGGTTTTGGTCGGAGATATGTCTGGGATTATTGCTGCTGGAGGAGAAACGGCTCTCCAATTACTCAATCGTGGATACGGTAGAGACGACGAGCGCGAAGCGGATGATGTTGGATTAGAAATAATGACCGCAGCAGGGTGGGACCCTATGGCGATGTCTACTTTCTTTGAGCGATTGTCTGATCAGAAGAATGTAGAGATTCCGGATTGGCTCTCCACTCATCCGAATCCGTTAATCAGATCTTCTAGAATTAAGGAATCACTCCGACTGAGGGAATCGAAGACGACTTCTTCGGGTGTCGGAACTGCTCCCGTCATCGACTGGGCAGGCGTGAAGCGTACTCTCGAAAAGTTGTAAGGGAAAAGGCATTGGCGAAAGAGATGGGTAGCGAAGATAAATCTGGAATAGGCGTCACCGCTTTAAAATTCCTGATTCTATATTTATTTGTCGCTTCACTGACAACTCTCTGGGATCGAGACGAGCCACGTTTTTCGAGAGCGGCTGTAGAGATGGTCGAGACGGGGGATTTCTTAGTCCCTCGATTCGACGGTGAGCTGAGACCCGATAAACCGCCATTGGTGTATTGGTGCATGAGTCCTTGGATTCGTCTCCTAGGAGCGAATGACTTCGCTGTGAGAATCCCTTCCGTACTGGGCAGTCTTATGATGTTGCTGGCAACATTTCATATAGGAAAAAATCTAGGCGGGTTCGCAGTCGGAAAAAGAGCAATGATTCTGTTGGGATGCATGCCATTACCTTTATTCATAGGAACGGCTGCAACCGCAGATGGCACGCTTCTCGCCGGAGTTGCTGTGTCATTGGCGGTTTTGGTGGATCGGATCCAATCGGGACCCAACAAGTTTCATATTTGGATTTTGACGGCAGCCTTGTCGTGGGCCTTGTTGGCGAAAGGCCCGGTAGGGTTGGCCGCTTTCTGGTTGGGATCATTGTTTTTCGCGGCGTTTGGAAGAAGTTTGATCTCTCTCGATCGTCGTTGGTGGGTTGAATCTACAATTGCAACGATGGTCGCGGTCGGTATCTTCCTCGCTTGGGGAATCCCAGCAAATATTGAGACGGGTGGTGAACTCGCTCGGTTAGGGCTGGGTCGACATGTTCTTCAAAGATCAACGGAGGCTTTAGAGAGTCACGGTGGATCTGGCTGGCTCGGGTGGATTTTCTCCCTCCCATTTTATTTCCCCGTCCTCTTTCTTGGAGCAGCACCCGCTTCTGCATTGTTAATCCCAGGTGTTCTTCGAAGAGGAACACTTTCTAAAGATTCTAAAATCCCGCTCCTTCTCTGTGGACTGATTCTTCCGGTGTTGTTTCTGATGACTTTGGTGGCCACGAAATTGCCACATTACATTCTTTCTGCATTTCCAGGTGTGGCTGTCGCTTGTGCTTGGATTTGGACTCGGAATGAAGAGGAGGGGATTCAAGGTTGGATCTCTTCTCAATCGGGTCGCCTCGGTCGGGGGCTATGCATATCACTATTGACACTTTTAGCGGTCGGTTGGGTTTGGGCCGTTCATGATATTTCTAGTTCTGTATTGTTGGCATTACCCGCAACAGGGTGCATGGCCATCTCTGTTATCAGTATTAGTTGTTGGAGATCCGGAGCGGCATTCAGTTCATTCAGGGGCCCTGGAGGAAGTGCGATGTTGTTAGCGTTAGGTTTTTCATGCCTTTTGTTGGGTGCGGGGAAACTGGAACCTGAGTGCAAGATCGCAAGACCCGTGAAGAAGGTGATTGAGAGCAGCGAATCTCCCTTATCTCCGGTTTCGACTTTGGGTTACTTCGAACCTTCACTGGTTTTCACCCTCGACAGAACCCCTGTCCTCGGGGAGAACACGATTGAGCGTTTATCGAATCAATCTGCATTCGAGTCGACAATAGGGTGGATGGAGCGTGAAGGGTCGGGTTGGTTGATCAAGGCTCATGGAGTGGGTGAAAAAAACCAAGAAACGAATGCTCTCGAAACAGATGAGAGAACGACTCTTCAATGGTCTAAGAGGATCTTTAATTATTCAAATGGTCAGCGGCTTGAAATCGAACTTTGGTTACGTTCTTCCTGACGTTCAAGGATGGAAGTCCAAAGAACGACAAAAAATGCTCCAAGAATGAATCCGATGACGGTATCGGATGGCCAATGATCAGCGGTGAAGACTCGCGTTGAGCAGAGCCAGACTCCCAGTACACACCATAGGGGTGTCCAGCGAGGGAAGAGCATCGATAGAAGCATCACCAGTACTCCAGTCGCCGTGGCATGACCAGAAGGTAGGCTGTTATGGTTGTTTTCCAAAGACATCGGTTCCCAGTCGGGGAATGATCGATAAATCAATTCATTAGGCCGACCTCTTCCGAAGCCGATTTTCAGTAATCGTGCCAAGATTCCCGCTGAAATAGCGCCTGCCAAAGCCCCTTTCAGAGGCGTTCGGAACCGTTCTAGTTGAGGTCTCCAATAAGTGATGCCCCATGCTAAGAAAAGAACGAGTAAGACGGCAAATCCTTCTGAAAGGTGAGTCGTTATTCCCGCAATAGATCGCAGGTTTCTCAGAGTTGACCCCGCAAGCCCCTCCTCAGAGTTTTGCGTGTCCCATGTTCTTCGAACTTCCAAAATCATTTGTTCGTCAAAGGTGAGGGCTGAACGAGTCTCACCGGGCCATCCGGATGCCGTAGATTCTCCATTGTCCTCGTAAAATTTCATCCATGTCGAATGAGCCATATTGTCTGAGAGTGAGTAGATCGGAAGGCGAGAACTGAAAAGAAACAGGACGAGTGAGATGAACAGGAGCAGGCTCCAGTTTCGTAGTCCATTGAAATCTAGGGGATCGAGAGAGGGGGGAACTACCGACTTTTGACTCATTCGACAAACCTGCGAGCAAGCTGCGAGAGTTCAGGAATTTCGTGAATCTTCATTCCCGTAGGTCCGGATCCTTCAAGGCTTCCAGGAGCAACGCAGGCTGTTTTGAAACCGAGTCGAGACGATTCTTCAAGCCTTTGCCCTGTCCCTGGAACGGGACGAACTTCACCCAGAAGTCCTACTTCTCCGGCGAAGACAATATCTCTGGGTAGTGGACGATCATGAAAAGAGGAGAGAAGAGAGGCCGCAAGAGCCAGGTCTCCTGCCGTTCCCCTCAACTTGACGCCACCGACAACGTTCGCGTGGATATCACAGCCTCCGAGTGGGACACCTAATCTTTTTTCTAAGACTGCCGCCAGCATCGAGAGTCGGGCACTGTCGATTCCAGAGCATTTTCTTGCGGGAGATCCATGAGCCGCTGCGCTGACCAATGCTTGTACTTCAAGAAGGAGCGGACGGGTTCCTTCGAGAATCGCCGCGGTGGCAGATCCCGGTGAAGATACTGATCGATCAGAAAGAAGTAATCCTGAAGGATTTTCGACTTCACTCAGGCCATCGGATCGCATCTCAAAAATGCCGACCTCTTCGGTCGAGCCAAATCGATTTTTCAAACCTCGAAGGATTCTTAAGGAGTGTCCCCGTTCTCCTTCGAATTGGAGGACACCGTCGACCATATGTTCCAGAGCTCGAGGGCCGGCGACGGTTCCGTCTTTGGTCACGTGTCCGACCAGTACTAGGGCGAACCCTTCTTTTCTGGCCATGGCGAGTAAGCGGGATGTGACTTCTCGAACTTGTACTACTCCTCCAGCTCCGGCTGGGAGGTCATCCCAGCGAACGGTCTGAATACTGTCGATGCCGACAACAGCGGGAGAAGTTGCTTTGACTTGCTGTTCTATAGCCTCGAGATCACATTCGGATAGAAGCCAGAGATTTTCTGCAGAGACTCCTAAGCGGTCTGCTCTCAGCTTGACCTGTACTGAGGATTCTTCTCCAGTGACATATAGGAATCTGTTTTTTCCGTCTTCAGTTTTGGAGACGGAGTTGGCCAATTGGAGAAGAAGCGTCGACTTTCCAATGCCCGGTTCTCCGGAGAGTAATATTCCACTTCCAGGAACGAGGCCACCTCCCAATACACGATCCACTTCGCCGAGTCCGGAGGCGATACGATCTTCCTCACGTGCTTCGATTTCGGAGATGGGAACGGCCTCACTCTTTTCACCTGAGAGGCGAGGTGCTGTTCGACCAGGTTTATCTTCTTTGATTTTATGTTCAGAGAGGGAATTGAACGTTCCGCAGTCGGGGCACCGACCCATGTATCGCTCATGGGTGGATCCGCATTCCAGACATAGGAAGACGGTATGGGCTTTGGCCATCATGGCCTCCTCGCTGGTAGTGATCACTAAAAGGTATCTTCACGCTTACATTGACCTCTGGAACCGTAGTCGTCCAGCCCTCGTCAGGATCAACCGGGATCATCCGGTCAGAGGAGACGAATTCACGCCTCGTTTGGATAAGTTCCTAGGGTGCCTACCAGTTTTTTGAAATGCTGTCCTCGTGCCTCGAAAGAAAGATATTGGTCGAAGGACGGATATCCCGGACTCAACAGAACAGTATCGCCAGGGGCCGCCTCGCTCGAAGCAATCTTAAATGCGGCTTCGAGATCTTCAAATCCGCGGAAGCAATTCCCCGAATCGACTCCTGAGAATGCTTCTTTCAGTTCATGGTTCGAGGATCCGAATCCAAGGATTTCGATATTCTTGTCAGAGACAGTTTCAGAAAGTTGAAGAAGAGAGAGTCCCTTGCTCTTCCCTCCACAAAGCCAATAGATCTTACCGGATAAGTTTGAGAGCGCGGCCTGTGCTGAATCGGGTGTGGTGGCTTTGGAGTCATCGATGTAGGTCACACCCTTGATGGTCTCGATAAGTTGGAACCGATGAGGCAATCCGGAAAACGATTGGATAGCGGTTGATATCCCTTCGCTGGAAGCGCCAAGGTGACGGGCAAGGGTGGCTGCCATATGTGCATTTTTTCGCCCAGTGGGTCCCTGCAAGCTTTGAGAAGGGCGATATGGAATTGAAAGTTCAGTATCGTTTTGCTGAGGGATGATGAACTCGTTTGAGTCAGTGGTCTCCCCTGTAGATCGAAGGATTTCGAAGTCTTCCAGTTGAGGTATTAAGTCTATTCCGAACTGACCTGTGTCTGGAAGTATGGCGTAGCCGGGAGAAGGGTCCGGATTTTTAAGGAGTTCAAACTTTGCTTTGAGATAAGCATCTCGGCTTCCGTGCCAATCGAGATGATCTTCCGAAAAGTTAGTAATAGCGACAGTGGAGGGTCTGGGGCAGAGCGGGCCTAGGCGATCTAATTGAAAAGAAGAGATCTCCACAATCCACCGGAGCTCTCGATCTGCGCCGTCGAGCATCCCCAGAAGACTGCCACCCAGATTTCCTCCTGCTACGGCAGGGATCCCAGAGTCACTGAGCATCGAGCGAGTTAACTCACAAACCGTACTTTTGCCGTTGGTTCCACTCACAGCCGCCAGATACTCTCGGGGACACCATGCGAGGAATAGACCTAACTCTGAGACAACTCGAACACCTGAACTGAATACTTTTTTCAGAAATGGGGCATGAGGTGGGATGGCCGGGTTGACCACGACCCAATCGATACCTTCGAGTTGTTCTTCTTCATGAGGTCCTATGAAGATAGATTCGGCGCAGTGTTCAATGTCCTGAAGGGATTCATTAAGATCGTCTTTGTTGCCACTATCACTGATCGTGAGACGTGCTCCCTTTGAGTGGAGGTAATGAATGAGCTCCGTACCTCCACCATGAACCCCTAGTCCAAGAACAAGGATGTTCAGTCCCTCGAGTTGACCGGGATTACGGTCAGGGACTTCAAATACTTGGGGCGGTTTTCCCGGAGAGCTCATTACTCACCGGAAGAGTCTATCGGAAGTCGGACACCATTTTCTTCAGCGACATTTCGGAATGAATCACTGAGGGCGTCGAGGTCTTGCTGCTCTAGTTTGTATTGAAAAGTGTGTTCCAGCTCAATCGTTCCTGGCCATAGAACATCGGTGAAGAAATCGAGAGGGAATCTTTGGTGCCACGGAGGAGAAACCTCGATCTTCGTGCGGACGGGTTTTAGAGACCTGACTCCTCGAAGTTCATTTTCTTCCATTCGGATCTGTAGGTCCCACGTCCCATAAAAATCAAATGGAATCGTTGCTGGGGTGGTACCTTTGTCCTGTCCATTGAGAAAGACTCGGGCGCCGGCGGGGTCCGACTTGATGATAAGGGATCTGTCGACGCAGCCGGTTGCTGCGAACGTCAAAAGTACGAATAGAAAAATCGAACCTAGTCTTGCTGGCATCGTGAATCTTTTGGTCATGAGTGTTCTTCTCCTCTGGAGACATGGTAACTCCAGCAGAGAGGGTTCACAAAGCGCTTCACTGGAGTCGGGTCACGATCGAGAGTAACGTGGTGATCGAAAGGGAACTGACATGAACAAACCTTGGTGGAAAGACGGGTTGCCATTCAAATGCACCCAGTGTGGCCACTGTTGCAAAATTGAGGGCTATGTCTGGGTTAATGATGAAGAAATTCAGGCCATGGCAGACCATTTGAAGATGACCGCGGATGATTTTGAATGGCAGTATGTTCGTCGTGTGGGGCGACGTCGTAGTCTGATTGAGAAGCCCAATCATGAATGCATCTTCTGGGAAGATGGCTGTACCGTATATCCCGCACGGCCGACCCAATGTAAGACTTTCCCATTCTGGAAACAAAATCTGGAGTCTATGGACGAATGGCTCGACGTAGTGGAGGAATGCCCCGGTTCAGGTACGGGTGTCGTATACTCGGCCAAAGAGATTACGGAATTACGGCGAGGTATCGGTCAAACCGATAAAAAATAAGAGATTCCCAGGATCTCCTCTCTGCAGAGCTCATGTAGAGGCACATATTTGTCGATAAAAGACATGCCGGATATTCAGCTGAGGGGGGTTATTCGCCTCAGAATCACACATTTCTCCAATTCTTTGAAATTCTCTCAAGCACCGACGTGATTACGTCGATGTATTTGTCAGGGGAAGAAACCCCTGAGAGAGGATTTCTAAATGTCATCCAAAAAATCAATGTTGAATGCAGGACTACTTCTGCTTGTGACTCTTGTACTCATGGGGGGTTGCTCCAGTACTGAGACAGTGATCTCCAGTTCCCAACAGATCATTACTGATAATGATGAAGGTAGTCGATCGACGATAGTTGATGTCAAGATCGATAAGTATGAGGCGCTGGCCAGAGATTTCCCCAAGGAGCCGAGATATCAGGAACGATTGGCTCGTTATTATTGGGAGAAAAAAGATCATGAAAAAGCGTTGGGTGCTGTTCGTAACGCCCGTCGCATCGACCCTGATAATCCAAGGTACGATTACCTTGCCGCTCAAATCTACAAGGGTATTGGAAGTTACTCTGCTGCCGAGAAGTCATACCTTGATTTGATCGAAGCCACAGGTGATCAAAAGTTCAGTGGGCCACTCATTGAGTTGTCACAGCTGTACATCGAAATGGATCGTCTCGATCTTTCAAAGAAATACCTCGACGAGTGTCTTGCAATAGATCCCACATTTGGGGAGCCACACTACTGGGTTGCTAGTATCTATCTAAAGCAGGGACGTCGTGATCTTGCGATCAAGAGTTTTGAGCGTTACTTGCGAGTTGGAAATGCTACTCGACAAGAAGAAGTACTGCAGACCCTGCAGGCTCTTCAGCCCGATCTGCGAATCCACGACATTCGCTGATCTTCTTTTACCCTCTCTTCTTCGGCGGAGGACAGGCACGTTGTGCCGGTCCTTCGCCGTTATTTCATCCAGGATTACGAATACTGATTCAGCTTGGATAAAAAAATAGAGCCGGAGAGAACCAAGGCTCTCTCCGACCCGTGAGGAGGTGTGTCTATCTAAAGAACGAGGTTGCCCCCATTAAAGTTCCCGTGACGAGGAAATAGCCTGTGACCCATTGGATCAACAAACAGCGACATATTCCTCTTACGAGTGAGAAGAAGAGCCTATGGGTGTTGAAGACGGTGAGATCAGTGGGAAGTCTAGGGCTCTCAACTCGTTGCTTCGCGAAGGTGATGGGTCATGACCCATGCTCGTTTCACGAAACCGCTGGGGAGTATGAAGGGGGGTAGCTCGGAACGCAAGAACTGTAGGCGAATATGTTCAAGAGAGTCGACAAAGTATTGGCAAAAGAGCGTCCCGAATTCGAGTTCCGGGTAATTCTCTTTCACATCTGTGGATAACTCTACTAGTGCAAAGTCTCCGTTATTCACAGTTAAAAGGGTATTAAATACCGCTATCTCTTGATCTTTGAAGGATGGTGAACCTGAACCGTCCATCGCATCTCCTGCGACACGAAGTGCAAAACTAGTGGAAGGATCGACACCAGGAATTTTTAGCCAATCTTCAATTATTCCTCTCGGGATACCTCTTTCGTCCACTTCGGAAGGATATGCATGTTCTTCGCTATGAATAAGAGGAATACCTTGGGCTTCTTCATTTGTATTCGGGGCCGGCATCATGGGTTGCTGAGTGAGCTGAATGTTGTCCAATTTTTCTTCGGCAAGACTGATCAAATCCAACGGTGCGATGCCCAATATCCGACAAGCTTTTTTCATGAAATCAGTTTCAAGACCACTGCGTCGACCATCTTCGATGGATATGGCGTAGGCTCTGGAAACTCCGACTTTTCGTGCTAGATCTTCGACAGTGAGATGTTTTTGTCTTCGCGCAGATCGTATCACTTTCCCTATCGACTCCCTGAGCGGGGCCGCCGCAGATCTGGACAAGGGGCGTACTTTATCTCCATCGGGGTCATCGATCAGTTGACTGGGTGCGACTTCGAGAGCGCGTGCGATTCGAGTGAGAACTTCACTGTTGATTCTGCGCTTACCGCTTTCGAGGCGACTCATTTGGGAAGCGGACAGTCCAATACGATGGGCTAGTTCCTTCGCTGTGACTCCGGACTCTTCCCGGAGTTTTCGGATGATGTCGCCGGTATTACTCATTTGGGTGCCTCTGTCATGAGTGAAATCACGAGTAGGGAAATGTTCAAACTGTTGAAGACCATATGGAACGTGATACACGTGAGAAGTTGACCCTTGCGTTGAAAGAGCCAGGCTAAGTATGCACCGAGGCAAGTAATAGGGAAAATCGAAGCGATGGAATCATGGAACCCGCCAAAGATGGCCGCTGAAATCATGATAGCAGGAACAACGGGCAGGCGACTTTTTAGCCAGCGGAAGAGTAGTCCTCTGAAGAGTAATTCTTCAAGGATCGGGGCAATAAATATTACATTAATGAAAATAGAGAGCATCAATAAGTTGTTGTTTCCCATGGCAGCGAGTTCGAAAATTTGGATAGCCGCTTGTGACGAAATTTCGATACCCATCGCCTCAAGACTTTGAATCCAAATTACGGAGATGATCATGTGAATTGGTATCCAAAGTAGGCAAGCAAGTACGCCTTCTTTGACACAAGAGGTCACGGTCCCATCGGCGCCAAGGAAAAGGGAGTCCACTTCAGGGTGGAGAGAATGCCAAACTCTGGAATAGGCTAAAATCAGAAAGATCAATCCGGACAGTAGAACAACCAGAGTGCTGAAAACGATCAGTGCCCTTTTGGGGCTGAGGATCGGTTCGTTTGTAGAACTGGGTTCTTCTTCCGCTTGCTGGGCGTCAGAAGGGTTCTCCAGATGGGGCTCTGATTCAAGTTCAAGTATAGATGTTTCAGGGGTGGGAACGTTATTGGGCTCTTGTACCAGGTTGCCCATGAATGCTGCGGAGATCTGGAAGAGGACGTAAAGACTGAAAAATAGAGCGATCTGCGAGCCGCTCCAAGGGGGGCCGATGGAGAGCTGGTTTCCTTCAGGTGAATCCAGTGAAGATTCACTCATTCGCCAAGGACGCCTTCTGTAGGACTCGAAGCCTGTGCGTATCTTCTTTTTGCGATTCTTCCTGCGCGCGCAGCAAACCATCCGGCATCCAAAGCGTGTCTCATTCCATGAGCCATCGCGACAGGATCTTTTGCGCCGGCAATACCTGTATTGAGAAGAACTCCTTCTGCGCCGAGCTCCATGGCAATGGTGACATCGCTCGCGGTTCCTACTCCGGCATCGATGATCACTGGTACGTCGAGTTGCTCAAGTATGATGGAGAGGTTGTTGGTGTTGAGAATGCCCTGACCACTTCCTATCGGTGAACCTGCCGGCATCACGGAAGTCGCTCCAGCATCCTGAAGCCGAAGTGCGAGAACAGGATCGTCACTGCTGTAGACGAGGACTTTGAATCCTTCGCTCACTAACTCCCGACACGCTTCAAGTGTTCCTACGGGGTCTGGGAGGAGAGTTTTTTTGTCACCCAGCACTTCCAGTTTTACCCAATCACCGAGTCCGAGCTCTCTTGAAAGATGGCAAACACGGATGGCATCTTCTGCATTGAAGCAACCTGCAGTATTGGGCAGCAAGAAATAGCGATTGCGATCGAGTTGTGAAAGAAGGTTGTCGCCACTTTTCAGGTCGACTCGTCGAATTGCGACAGTCACGACTTCACACCCTGAGGCTTCGAGGGCGTTGTTCATGGTTTCGGCATCGGAGTACTTTCCGGTACCGACAAGGAGTCTCGATCGAAAAGTCTTGTCGCCCAGTGTGAGTGGGGTGGGGGTGGTTTCTGTTACAGAGTTATCATCGTTCACGACTCAGCCTCCTCCGACGATAGTCACTATTTCAATGTGGTCTCCAGGTTGTAGGAGAGTGTCACCATGTTGGGATTTAGGAACAATAGCCCTGTTGCGTTCCACTGCGACAGCGGCGGATTCTAGGGGCATGGAGTTCACCAGATCGAGAACCGAAGCGGTCTTTTCGATCTGATGAACTTCACCATTCAGCTGAATCTCGATCAACTCCATAGAGTTTGACTCGATTCCTCCCTCGTGAATGTTTTCCGATGACATCGGTCTTCTCCGTTAATTCGATGCTCGTGCAAATCGGTAGTAGACCTCAAGAGTCATCGCTCCGATGGCGGTGTTGTAAACTCTGCCTCCTGCGATTCCCCATTCTCCAATGGGATCCCAGGAGCCATCTTCGCAACCACCGACGCGCTGATTTCTCACCAACGCATCAATCATAGCCTCGTTCCACTCACGCCATTTGCTGCCGCCAATTTGGAACATGGCGTAGGTGGCGTAGTACCAGTAGTAGAGATTGATCTTGGATTTGCGCTTACCTTCTTGTGGACGCCATTGGGGAATCTCATCCATGAGGATCGCAGTCCCCGCCTTGATGGCATCCGTATTGGTTTTTTCACCGGAGAAAATTCGGCATAGAACTCCCACGGCTGTCATGCAAGACAGATCCTTGGAATAGGGATACGGCTCAGGGTAGGAAGCTTGCAAGCGCGAGCCTTCATCTCCTGGGTTTTCGTAACCACAAATCCCTGATCTTGCGGTGCAAGACTCGAACCACTTGAGAGCCCCTTCGAAGGCAGGATTGAAGTCTTTCGTATTGACCTTGATGTATCTGGATTGGGCACAAACCTTTGCCGTCTTCAAAGCCAGAACCATCCAACCGGTAACGGAGGTATCATTTTTTCCGGCCTGATAATCATACTTCCAGCCATAACCCGGGTTTTGGGCGTTGAGGCACCACTTGGTCGCTCTTTGGACCGAGTTCGAAAGTTTGATTTTATCCTGTGAGAGAAGGAGCAATTCACTCATCGCCATGGTGGCGATGGCATGATTGTAGATCCACTCATCGGTGTCTTCCTGAGGCATGCCGTAGAGCCCATTGAGCTTCGGGTCAGAGTTCTTGACCTGTTGCTTGAGCATCCAATCCATGGCTTTGCGCATCACGATAACAAATTCGGGGAACTCACCACTCTCATGGGTATGTCCAAATCCGAGGTAGGCCAGCATCGCCAAAGCGGTACAGCCCACATCGTAGCCCTCGAATCCGTCTCCTTCTTCCTGTTCGCAACCGTCGGGTCTTAGGAATCCATTGGAGGACCAGTGACCGTCGGGATGTTGATGTCGCTTGAGCCACATCAGTGCTGCGAGAACAGCACTCTCGGTGGCTTCGCTTCCACCTTCACGAGAGAGTGAGCCTTTGCCAAATCGGTTTCCGTATGCCCCGGCCCCGGCCCCTGTCATACCAAAAGCATCATTCAGTTGGTTCTTGATGTTTTTGTTGGTCTTGTTGTTTTTGCTGGTTCCCTTAGGAGTCTTGCTGATCTTGTCGGGTTTAAGCATCTTGATGGGGTCGGTCTTCTGTTTTTCAAGAATCTCCGGCTTACGTTCGATATCCCGCTTCTTGGTGGGATCGTACTTCGGAGGCTTGACCTCCTTTTTGACGATGGTCTTTCTCTGTTCCTTTTCCTCCTTGACCTCAAGAATGATCACGGTGCCGAGGATGGAAAGAATGATGACGTGGAACGCCGCAGAGATGGCCCAGTACGGAGTGTTGGATAACCACCCGGTGTTGGCCGCGCCGTCGTCGTCATCGTCGTCGTCATCGTCGTCGTAGTCGTCTTCGTATTCCTGGTTCATGGATTGCCTCTCTCGAACTCTATTGCTGAGGGGTTTTGAACCCCCCAATACTTCAGGACTCATCTGAATAATACCTGAAGTTGTCAATATGGCAAGGGGCATATTGCCATATTGGCAACTGCGATAAGGGGGCATAGATGCTGTAATTGGCTCTTATAGGGCAGCTGAGGTCGAAATTCAGTGAGATTTCCTCAGGAGGAGGCCGCTCCAAGCCAGTCTCTTGGGCGCAGGAAGTCTGACAATTCGGCTTCCCGAGAACCGGGCTCAGGTGTCCAACCACTTTGCCAACGAACCAGGGGAGGCAATGACATCAAGATCGCTTCGGTTCGCCCACCACTTTGAATCCCAAAGAGCGTGCCCCGGTCAAAGAGCAGATTGAACTCGACGTATCGTCCGCGTCGGTAAAGTTGAAATTGTCTCTGAGTGTCATCGAACTCGGTGTGATGTCGACGCTCAACGATGGGTAAATACCCGTTCAGGAACGCTTCGCCAACGTCTTGAGTCAGAGCGAGGCAGCGATCGAATCCACCTTCATTCAGATCGTCAAAAAAGATGCCTCCAATGCCCCGTGTTTCGTCTCTGTGGGGGAGGAAGAAATAGCGATCACACTCGTCTTTGAACTTGGGGTAGAGCTCGCTGCCATGGGGGTCGAGGGCGTTCTTGGCTGTTTGATGCCAGTGCTGAGCATCTTCGAGAACAGGATAGTATGGGGTTAAATCGAAGCCGCCACCAAACCACCAAACAGGGGGTTCTCCCTCTTTTTCAGCATGAAAGAGTCTGACATTCATGTGCGCTGTGGGGGCGTGGGGGTTCTTGGGATGAATCACAAGTGAGATGCCCATCGCTTCAAAACTTCGACCGGCCAGCTCAGGTCTCTGTGCACTTGCCGTCGGCGGTAACTGTTCACCACTGACACGTGAAAAGTTGACCCCCGCCTGTTCAAAGATGGCGCCGTCTCGTAGGAGTCGACTTTCTCCTCCTCCGCCCTCTTCTCTTTCCCAAGAAGTGATTTCGAAGTTGGACTTTCCATCGAGAGATTGGAGTGAAGAGCAGATGCGTACTTGGAGGTCCTTGAGCCACGATTCAAAAAGGTGAGCTGGAATTTTGGACTGCTGTGGTTTTGTCATGGTTCTCCGCTTTAACCTAGATTCGCACGTTGAGTTCAATTCGCACGTTGAGTTCAATTCGCACTTTGAGTTCAATTCGCACTTTGAGTTCAATTCGCACTTTGAGTTCAATTCGCACTTTGAGTTCAATTCGCACTTTGAGTTCAATTCGCACTTTGAGTTCAATTCGCACTTTGAGTTCAATTCGATCGAGTGACTCTGCCGCATGACACTCACTGGAGCACATGACACTCTCTGGAGAACATGACATCCAGAATATCCCACCCTCAACCGTCATCTGCGACGATATGGGCCCATGAAGCCGTTCTGGCGAGGTCTACAAAAATGTACTTTACATTTTATATTGTACAAGGTACCTTCCTGTTGGTTCGGCGGTCGGAGAGAGTTGGGGAGTGGTCGAACCCACAGAGTTTTTTCCCCGAAGTTGACGCGGCGTACCTCTCTCCGACCTACATTTTTCCCCCTGTTGCCGCAATCCAGGGGAAAACAGCAATTTGCCTTCCAAACGGCCCTCTCCGGAATCGACCCATTTCCGGAGGGGGCTCACGCCTTTTCCCACCGCAATCTCAATGAATAGCCCGCCTTTAATTGGGGAAATCTTGGTCTGAAGGTATGATTTCTTCATGTGTTAAGTGTAGGAGAAGAGGCGAATTGAGTTCAAAAGTCCGTTACCAGGCTGAGCAGATCATGCTCTTAGAGCCCGCCACTTTGCTGGTGGTGTGGGTCGATGGCCACGAAAGCCTCTATTCTCATCGTTCATTGCGTGAGACTTGTGAGTGCGCTTCATGTGTCGATGAATGGACTCGCAAGCCTATTCTCGACCCCGATTCTCTTCCCAAAAATCTACGCGTTGTCGCTGTCGAGCCGACGGGGCGATATGGTCTCAACCTGAAGTTTTCCGATGGTCACGCGACAGGCATCTGGTCGTTAGAACGTCTGAGGGAAACTTGCCCCTGCCCCGAATGTGAGAAGGGTGTCTCTTGAAAACAGTCTTTCCTCGATTATTTGCCGTTGTTGCACTGATCTCCATCGGATGGTTTTCACACGGTTTCTTTCCCCAATCATCTGAAAAGCCCGCAACGCCGGGTCAAAGACCTGGATTTCCAGGGCGTCCTTCGATGGGGGGGGCAGGATATGCGGGAATGAAGTCGGAAGAGGTTGTGCCCGTCGAGGTCAGCTCGACTCTTTTGGCGATCATCCGTGAACGCGTTCGCAGCAGTGGAATTCTTGAGCCCGAACGTGAAGTGAGTCTGCTCTCTCGTGTCGAAGGTACCGTCGATAAAGTTTCAGTGGTGGAGGGGCAAAAAGTTTCTAAGGGTCAATTGCTCTGTGCTATCGATCAAGAGGAATTGCACATCGCTGCCGACTTGGCGTTGATAGAACTTCAGCAAGCCCAAGCGAACTTGAATCGACTCGAAGGTCTCGCCAGCTCAGGAGACTCCTCAAAAGAAACTGTAGAAAACGCTCGATTTGCCATGCAGAGGGCAAAAGCCGGACATGACCGCGCCCTTATTGATCTTGGGCATTCTCAGCCATCGGTATTGTTTGACAGTGTTGTCGTGAGAAGGGGCATTGAGCCTGGCCAATATGTTCGAGTCGGCGATGAACTCTTCACCTACGCGGACTTTGAACCTCTTCGGGTTCGAATTTTCCTTCCGGAAAGTGAAGTGACAGACATTGAAAAAGGACAGAGATGTGTCCTTAGAACCGAAAGCGATGGACCTATCGTGACGGAGGGAGTGATCGAAAGGATCAGCCCCGTTATTGATAGAACTTCGTTAACAGTTGAGGTTCTCGTCGTTTTCCCCGAGGCCGCCGTCAATCTTAGGCCGGGAGCATTCGTTCATATCGACGTGATCACCCGCACCTTAGAAAATCGAATGATTATCCCAAGGAAAGCATTGGCTCTGAGGGGAAACCGTTCAGTCGTGTTTCGTCTATTGGATGATGAAACGGTTCAAGAAGTCGAAGTTATCACAGGGTTTGAAAATGATTCCATCGTCGTGATCGAAGAGGGATTAGGAATCGGTGACAGGCTTGTGGTTCAAGGAATCGATAAGCTGAAGGATCGCAGTAAAGTCAGTGTTTACAGGAGTATTCCCGTAGAAGTAGATGAACTGACAGTTGAGCCGATGTCCGTGCCTGAGAACCCACTAAAACTTCGACCTAATCCGAAAGTCCCAGCGGTCAAGGAACAGAACTAGGAGACCGATGGAGTCATTTCTGAAAAGTGTTGTCCGAAAACCAGTGACTGTCGCGATGATCACCATCGCCGCGGTGACCTTCGGAGTACTTTCTCTCAAACGACTTCCCGTCGAGCTTCTCCCCGATATCAACTATCCGACCCTTACAGTTCAAACCGAGTTACGCGATGCCTCCCCGCAAGAGGTCGAGCAGTTAGTCACCGATGCCATCGAAGAGGTGGTGGGAGTGACCCAAGGTCTCTTGAGGTATTCCAGCACTTCAAGGGCCGGGGTTTCGGAAGTTGTATTAGAGTTCAGTTGGGACACTGACATGCAGAGGGCGAGCCTCGATGTGAGAGAGAAACTGGACTTAGTCAATCTTCCTGAAGATGCGCGTTCACCCTTGGTTTTTCGGTTTGATCCGTCTCTTGATCCTATGACTCGTCTTGCATTAACGGGTTCTCGGTCGATTCCAGATCTTAGAAAATTAGCAGAACTCAAGATTAAGAGAAAACTGGAGACTGTGACCGGTGTGGCTGCCGCGAGGGTGACCGGAGGCGCAGAAGATGAAGTTCTGGTCGACCTGGATGCTCAAAAACTGGAGGCACTCTCTCTTGATGTTGCGACGGTCGCTAGGCGCATATCCCAAGAAAACGTAAACCGTTCAGGGGGAGAGATCCGTGACCGGCAAACGGCCTACCGGTTGCGAACAGTAAAAGAGTTTAGATCCCTTGAGAACATCGAGGATGTCATCGTTCTTCAGGGACAAACAGGGACGGTTCAGGTCAAAGATATCGGTGACGTGGCCATCGTTCCCAGAGATGATGAGATTCTCGTCCGTGTCGATGGTCAGCCGGCCGTTCAAATCGACTTGTATAAAGAGGGCGATGCGAATGCCGTCAATGTCGCCAAGGCATTACGACTGCGTCTCGCAGAGTTGGAGAATGACAAGGAGCTCGCAGACTGTGAGCTGGTCGTTCTTTCGGACCAGGCGAGATTTATTGAAGAGTCTATCGAGAGTGTGGAGTCGACTGCCTTAATGGGCGCGCTTCTTGCCGCTCTCGTTCTCTATGTATTCCTGAGGAATATGCTCAGTACATTGACGATAGCATTGTCGATCCCCGTATCTGTCGCTGTCACATTTTTGCTGATGGAACTGACAGGAATCAGTCTTAACGTCCTTTCCCTAGGTGGTCTCGCTTTGGGAATCGGCATGCTGGTCGATAACAGTGTTGTTGTCCTAGAGTCGATTCAAAGACTTCGGGAGGAGGGAATGTCTCCTTTCGAAGCTGTTTATAAGGGAACAGGTCAAGTGATTGGCGGCATCGTCGCTTCTACGCTTACGACCATCGCAGTTTTCCTACCCCTGATTTTTGTCCAAGGAATCGGTGGAGAGATCTTCCGGGATCAGGCCCTGACGGTTACTTACTCCCTCGTCGCAAGTCTGTTTGTTGCCGCGACGGTGATTCCTACAGTGGTTGCTAGTGGTCATCGTTTCTCTGGTGGCATATTGAGCCGGCTTATCGCCTTTATCGATAAGCTTTTGTCGCCATTGGCGAGCTTGTTCTCGTGGGCTCTCACGGGTGCTCAAAATCTATACTCTCGTTCCTTGGGTGGATTGCTTTCCATGCCATGGGGGGCACCCGTACTGGCACTCGCATTTTGCACCGTAGTGCTCCCGAAGGTGAACGATCTTGGAACTGAACTTGTACCAGACCTTTATCAGGGACAGTTTTTCTTCGATGTCGAATTGGCCGAGGGCACTCCCCTAGAAGAAACCGATCGTAAAGTCGCTGCTCTTGAAAAGATCGTCTCTGAATTGAAAGCCGAAGATTGGCCGATCGCTCTTTATACTTCGACAGTGGGTGAATCTCCGGTTCTTGGTGAAGTTCAATCAGGAGAACGAAGAGAACATATTGCCCGTTTGACACTCGGACTTGAAAATGGGGCCACTCGCCAAGATGAGACGGCTCTCATCGAGAAGCTCGAGGAACGGTTTAAGGAAATCCCTGATTGTCCTTTCTCGCTCGGGCGACCCTCTCTCTTCACCTTTCGTGATCCGATTGAAGTCGAAGTTTACGACGACGACCTCGAAGAGCTGAGACGGTCAGCGATGACAGTTGCTGATCGCATGAGCCTTGTTGCGGGATTAACAGATGTGAATCCAAGAGTTCCAGATCAGGTTCCCGAAATCCATGTTCGCATGGACCCCTATCGACTTTCTGCATATGGACTCAATCTCGGACAAATCGCAGATGGCATGAAATCACGAGCGATTGGTGAGGTGGCTTCTCAGTATCGTTTTGCTGAAAAGCCCATCGATATTCGAGTTCGTATCAAAGGCGCCTTAGAAAGAACCTTGGAAGAAGCCGGTAGGGATTCGATCAGAACTCCTACACAAGGAGATGATGCCGTCTTGAGGCTGGCCGCCTTCGGCAGTTTGAAAGAGGCGTTGGGACCGGTTGAAATCCGAAGAGTGGGTGGCGAAAGATCTGTTTCTGTCACTGCCCGGACTTTTGGCGTCGACCTTGGTACCGCAACCGCGAATGTCATCAGGGCTTTGGACGGACGCATATTGTCCCCGACGACAACTGCAAAAATGTCGGGACAGAACATTGAGATGAAAGAATCTCTGCGCAGCTTGGGCATGGCATTAGCTCTTGCTGTGTTCGTGGTTTATCTGGTGTTAGCCAGCACATTTGAATCGTTGAAGTTGCCATTCATTGTAATTCTGACGGTACCCTTGGGAATTTGTGGGGCCATTTTTGCAATGCTCTTCACAGGAATACCCTTGGGAGTTCTTTCGATGATCGGCGTGATTCTCTTATGTGGAATTGTCGTCAATAACGGAATTATTTACGTCAGTCGGATCCAACAGTTGCAAAATAGTGGGTTGGGCGCAACTGAGGCAACACGTCGTGCAGGGATCGAAAGATTGCGTCCAATATTGATCACAAGTACGACTACGATTTTAGGATTGATGCCGTTAGCGATGGGCTTTGGCCCAGGCGCTGAACTGAGAAAGCCATTGGCGATCACGGTGGTCTGGGGACTTGCTGTGGCAACGATTTTGACTCTGGCAGTGATCCCGAGTGGATATCGAGCCCTCGTCAGCGATTCCGAAGGTGAGGCTGTGTCATGAAAAGCTTTGTTCGCCTCTGTCTTTCCCGACCCATCACGACCTTAACGATTCATCTATTACTGATTCTTGCCGGAATCCTATCTGTCCAACAACTTCCTTTGAGCGCGCTGCCAAACTTCAGTAAAAATCGAATTAATATCACGATCCCATACCCCAACGCTTCTCCAACCCAAGTTGAAAATGAAGTGGTGCGCCCCCTCGAAGAGGCATTGGCGACGCTGCATGGTCTTGAGGGGATTGAGAGCGAGTCCAGTGATGGAAGAGGGCGGGTGACTCTCAGGTTTGGCCACGGGAGTGATACCGATGCTATCAAAGTAGAAATTCGAGAACGGTTGGCTCGCGCTATCAATGACCTCCCGGTGGAGGACCTCGAGAGAATACGAGTACGTGATGGCGGTTGGGGACCGGGAAACGAAACGATCATGGAAGCAAGGATCAGTTCCCCAGGGATTGATCTTTCGGAGAACTACAACCTTCTGGTCGACAGAATTCAGAGGCCACTCGAACGTATCGATGGGGTAGGTCAAGTCGAGCTAGACGGGATAAAGCCTCTCGAAGTTAAGATTCAATTCCGTAAGGGTGATCTTGAGAAACACGGGCTTAGCCTGGGTGGTATTGCAGCGGTTATCAATGGATCGAATGTGGATGCGAGCATCGGGAAAATCAGGAAAGACGGGAAGACCCGTCGCTTACGAATGCTCAACGCTATCGATGAATATGAAGATCTCTTCGATCTACCGATCAATGACAAGGGGCTTCGTCTCGGCCAGGTAGCGATTATTGAAAAGGTTGAAGGCGAGATGAGATGGGGACGTCACCTCAATCATGCCCCCGCCATATCTCTAGAAGTGTCTCAGCAATCTGGCGCAAATACGGTCAATGTTTGTCGTAAGATTCGTGAAGTTGTCGAGCAGATTCAGGGTGACCCTCAATTGGAGGGGATCGATCTGCTTGTTTGGCAAGACCAGGGAAAAATGATTGAAAGCTCCATCGGCCAACTCCGGGATGCCGGAATTGTTGGGGGTGGGCTTGCTCTTATTGTCCTCATGCTTTTCTTACGAAGGATCTCGGCAACTTTTCTTGTGGGAATGGCGATTCCGATTTCAGTTCTGACTGCGATGGCTGCATTGCATCTCATGGAAATGGAACTGAATACGCTGACACTTTTGGCGTTGATGCTTGGTGTCGGCATGCTGGTAGATACAGCGGTCGTGGTTGTTGAGTCGATAGTGCGGCGTGCGGCGATGGGTGAGGATCCTCTCCTTGCTGCTACTCGTGGAACCATGGAAGTGGCAACACCCGTTTTCGCCGCGACTTTGACGACAATGGTGGTGTTTCTGCCTGTGATCATCTCAGGAGAGAGTCAGTTCTCAGAACATTTGGGGAGTGTGGGCATCGTCATTTCGCTGACGATTGGTGCGAGTCTTTTCGTTTCATTGACTCTCGTACCGATGGTTTCAGCAAGAATCTTCGGCAAAAAAGAAGTGAAAAAAGCGGCTTGGTTCGAATCCTTCCGTAATGCTTACTCACGTTTTCTTACCGGAGCTATTCGATACAAATGGCTGACCTTAGTCATCGCTGCAGCTGCAACCTTCAGTGTCATGATTCCCTTCCAGAATGGATTTCGTTTCGACCTTTCTGATATGGATTGGAAAACGAACTTTGCCAATGTTTCCTACAACCCTGTCGAGGGGCTTGATTTCCGGGAGATGGAAAAAGTTGTTACGCAGATCGAGGGGATACTTGAATCGAACAGAGAAGTCATCGGTGAAGGTGATATCTATTCGTGGTTCTCTGATGGAAATGCAATAACACGCGTATATCCTCCCCAGGAATTAGCGACAGAGGAATATCTTGCAGACCTCAGAGTCAAAATTGGGAGCGTGCTCCCCAAAGTTCCAGGATTTAACATCAAGACCAGTAATGGCTGGGGCTGGGGTGGACGTGGCGGTGGGGGAAGATCCAGTGCTGGCACCATCAATGTCCGTCTCAAAGGGGTTTCTGGGTCATTGCTGGATGATCTCGCGCCGAAGGTTTCCAGTTACCTCTTAGGTGTTGAAGGTGTCATGGATAGTGAAATACCTGGTCGTGATCAGGTCGATGAACTTCGTCTTGAGCCCAATGAGGATCTCTTAGCGAGACTGCAGGTTTCCGGTAACCAAGTCGCAAGAAGTGTCAGTATGGCATTTGCTGGAAGTCGCCTTTCGAGTCTGAGAACCCGATCCAATGATATGGAAATCAATTTGGGGCTCGTCGATGAAGAGACCGATAGCGTCACAGAGTTAAAGAGTATGAAATTCGCCATCACGGATGATTTGGAATTGCCGATTGAAGATTTAGGTACCCTCGTTCAAGCGGAAGCTCCCGATGAACGTAAGCGCTGGGATCGAATGGCATATGCAAATATCTCGGTACAACTCGGACTCGAAGATCAGCAGGTCGTTCAGGCTCGAGTGGAGGAAGCACTGGCTCAGTATTCTTGGCCTGTGGGCTACTCTTGGGATTTGGGTGAGCAGTGGTCAGGGCGATGGAGAAACCGGGAGTCCTTTGGAGAAGGGATGTATCTTTCCGTATTTCTCGTCTACATGGTTCTGGCGTGTCTCTTTGAATCAATGAGGACTCCTCTTGTTCTCATGCTCTCAGTATTCTTGGCCGTCCCAGGGGTGATATGGTTCCTGTTTCTTCAGGGAGATAACCTAGATACACCTGCAGCAATCGGAACGATCCTTCTGAGCGGCATCGTCGTCAATAATGGGATAGTGCTCATCGATCAGGTCTTGAGACGTATGCAGGAAGGTGCATCTCGGTTAGATGCCATCATCTCTGGAGCCAGCGATCGATTGCGCCCGATTCTCATCACCGCACTGACAACGATTCTGGGACTGATTCCCATGGCCTATGCGACTCAGATTACTACGGGTCCACAGTTCACGACTTTGGGAAAAACCATTATCGGAGGTTTGGGGACATCGACGCTCCTCACTCTTGTAGTACTCCCAGTGGTCCTGACCTTGACCCTCAAGGAGCGGCGTCCTGACACCGGTCCTACCCCCAGCGATGCTCCGGAAATGTAGTAAATTCGAACACGAAGTGCCTCACTCGGGGTGTATGACTGTAAATTTTGAGGGTGCTCTCTGCTCCTGAGATTCATAAACCTTTTTATTACAACCTGTTATGATTTCCTGAGACATTCAAAGTTCCTGAGCACAGGGGTGTAGAATGGCATGAGATCTGCCGAAGATGGCTATACAAGGATTTCGATTCCCGTGGGGAGTCGGCGGGTGTCCCGGCGGTGACAAAGGAAGTAATCGATGAAGAACAAGGTACCTCTGACGACTGAGAAAGCTCAAGAATCTGCCCATAGGGTCGATTCGGGTATGGCTTTATTCATCGTGCTGGTCCTCGTTCTCGTTTTGACGGTTGTGATCACTCAGATGGTCTTTGTCACCCAGGTCGAAAAGAGAATCTCCCAGAATCGACAAGGATACACTCAACTGACGTACTCCCTTCAGGCGGCTTCCAGAAAAGTTGTTCAAAACGTGTCTGAAGATCTCATGGAAGATTTGGGATTGTTGGAGGAAGAGATTCTCGAGGATGAGTTCAACTCAGACTTGGATACGTCGAACCCAGAGGGGCCAGGGGCGGGCAATCCGACTGGAAACTCTGGTGGAAGAGCCGGAGTTGAAGCCGGAAGTTCTCAAGACGAAAATGAAGTGGATACTCGCCATGATACCTGGGCTTATGCGATCGAGGATAATATCAATGAAGTCAATGTCACCGGAGAGGTGATTGATGGCGAATCGTGTATTGATCTTAATCACATCTTTGAGTTGGTTGTAGAAGAGGAAGAAGAGTCTGCAACCGACGCCGCTGATGGGGTTGATCTGTCAAATCTTGGACAAGCTGGAGCCGTGATTGACGAAACCATTAATGGTGCTGGTGATCTGGATTCAGAATTGGAAGAATTTGTCATTCCTGATCAGGAAGTTGTCGACGCCGCTCAAGAGATGATGATTCGATTGATTGAAGCAGTCGTGGATTACAATCAGGAAAATGGATTTGAATACTCGGAAACTCCTGATGCCACAGGGGTCGCAGAGTCCATCGTTACATTCGTATATCAGCGAGTTTCGGAAGAAAGTACCCGAAGAATTCACAGTCTCGACGCCTTGCTTGAAATCGAAGATATTTCACTCGAATTACTCGAAGGCCCCGTTGATCCTATAGCCCTCGCTGAAGCAGAAGACGCTGCCGCTGCGAATCAGGATGGATTTTCATCAGGAATGACGGGTGGCATGGATCTCGAGTCTCTTCCGGGATTGGGATCGCTCGACTTCCTCGAGCAATCGGGGTATTCACTGCTGGACGACATGGTCGAGGCCCCCATTGCTCCGATCGGGTTGCGCCATGTCCTGACAGCAAATTCCTCCGGAAAGATCAACCTCAATACCGCGCGTCCAGAAGTGATCATCTCTCTTCTTCGCTCTTTCGAAGACTTTGAAGAGGCCAAGGACATCGCTTGGCAGATTTTCCAACAGGGCGACACCTTCAAGGAAGAATCGGAAGAAGACGCTGATTCATTCGCTTCTGAAGAAGAGGAAGATGCGGCACAGGAGTTCGAGCATTTCACGAATATCAATCAATTAGGTCAGGTTAATGAAGAATGGTCAGAGTCGACTCCTGGAGAGGATTCGATTCTGGAATTGCTTAAAAGCGACCTTGAATCCAAGGTTGTTTTTTCGAGCAAGTATTTCACTGCAACTCTCAAAGGTACCAAGGATAATAGAACGCTCTCGGGTAGACTAGTTTGCGCGAGGAGAGATCGTCACGTCGTTGTGCTTTCCTGGAGAGAGTTACAGCGATGAGATTTCAAAGGATGAATCGATGATGAAAATAAATGTAAAAGTGATCCGATGGGGACTCACGGTCGTCAACATCGGTGGAATCGCCATGCTGGTCATGGTGTTTCTAGGAATGTTCGGTATGACCTCTAGCGAAAAGAAGGTCATTCGATTGGTGGAGCCGACTGATTTTGCTCTTCCTACAGATGTTCCGAGACTTGTACCTAATAAATACCAAAGTGTAATTCGTGATTTCTACAGAAAGAAACCGGTACCCATAGTCGCTCCGATCCAGGCACAAAGAGAACCTGAGATGCCTATTCTTGATGGAGGCCCGCTGCGCGATTGGAAAGTCATGGCTGTGATTATTTCTGAAGAGGGTCGTCGATTTGCGACTATTCAGGATAAAACAGCGGCAACTCCAGTGGCGAATTCTTCATCAAGACGAGTTACGAGTAGCAGAACTCGGGGTAGCAATCCTAGAACCTCCTCCAGAGGAAGAGTTTCTTCTAGCCAAGGAGGTGTCGGGAGCCGATTGCCGAGTGCGCAGGCTGCCGCCAGAACGAGGTATCTCGAAAAGGGAAAAGAGTTTCGAGTCGAAGAAGATTACTACGAAGTTTTGGATATCTCTCAGGGACCCAGAACCGTCATTTACAAACACAATGGACGCACCTACACGCTAAAAACCGAAAGTATTATTGATCCCGTTATCAATGAAACTGAAAACGGATTGGTTCTGCGTGGTTTCACTCCCGAAGAAGTCGAAGCTTATGGCCTCAATGCGGGTCTTCCAGGAGGAAGACAGCAACCCACTACGAACGTGGGTATCCCAGCGGATACTCGTGGTGTGATTAAGAACGGGAAGGGTGAAGTTGTCCCCACCGACAGAAAAGGTGCGGGTTCAACACCAGCAGGTGCTCCTGCAACTTCGAACCGAACTGTGAACCGAAGTGGTGTGAGTGCGACTGCCAAATCAAGTTCTGGCAGAACGGTAAAGAATACAAATAAAGGAAGCATCCGGGGCGGAATCGACAATGAAACCCCTGATCAGAAAGCCAGTCGTAAGCAACTTGAAGCGACCCTCGGCATTGATTTACAAAAAAATCCAGAAGGCGCAATTCGTCAACTGGAAGGTCTACAGCGTAATCAAGGCGGACGCCCATCTAGGGATCAATAGTCCTCTAAGTAAAGATCACCGAATAGCGAGAGGAGTCCTGTCGTGGCACTGCACGCAGGTATTGAAATAGACGACTCATGTGTACGAATCGCTGTATTGGATGTTTCATCCAAGCAGACGGTCCTCGTGGATTACATCGAGTCGGCAATAGATGGAGAAACCGCTGCTGAGCGAGTTGATTCTCTGACTGAGATTTTGAAAACGAATCTTGGTGAAGGGGATCGAGTCGGGGTAGAGGTCGCTTCAGCATTGCCTACGCGCTTGATGACTTTGAGAGATTTCTCAGTCCCATTCACAAAAGACGAAGTCATTCAAAAGACGATTCGGTACGAAAGTGAAGGGCACATTCCGGGAGTCGTTATCGATGATTTGATCATTGATTACATCAAGTGCTCTGAAGACAAAGCTTCCTCGCACCTTCTTATTGGTGCAATTAAAAAAGAATCGATTCAGGCTCACTTGAACCTCTTCGAAGGAAGCGGTCTTGATCCTATGCAGGTCGAGATTGACTCCACGGCGTTGGCGACAGCATTCCATGTGTCGCACCCGGAGCTGAGGACAGGGAGAACCCTTCTTGTGGACATGGAGTCGGGTAACACCACTTTTGTCCTACTCGAAGAGGGTCGAATCATGAGACTCAGATCAACTTCGAATCACATGAAGTTGATGGCGAAGCAAAGTTTGCCTGCGCCAGAACCGAGCGCCGTAAATAGTGAATCAGATGGCGAAGTTGCAAATAAGGATACTTCTCCACTCAATGAAGAGTTCAGTCAACTTTTCGAAGAAGGTGAAAAGCCTGAGTTCGTTGAAGATCCTATGGAAGAACTTGCGATAGCGGTGGTCTCCGATGAAGAGTTCGACCAGTTGCAAGTTCCTGGGATGAAAAAGGTTGTTCAGGTTGAAGCTGATCCGGAGGACATGCTAGATCGGTTGATCACTGAGATACAAAGAACCTTTGCTGGATATTGGCTGAGAGATCCGATTGATCGGATCATGGTTTCAGGAAAGGTTTCAAAAGAACTTTCCGTCGCTGACAGGCTCTCTGAAGAGTTTGAAGTGACTGCACAGCACCTGAGGGTCTGTGACTCCATTGAGTCCAGTGTCGGTCTCGATAAAGTTGATCGTTGTAATGAAAGTGGTGCGATTGCTGTAGGGCTGGCCTTGGGTGCTGCTGGTCAAGGGCTCACCAATTTCGATTTAAGAAAGGAAGAGTTTCGCTACGAGCGTCGTTTCGCAAAACTCATTCCTAGCTTAATCATGCTGGGCTTTATTCTTTGCATGTCTTCGATTGCACTTCTTATCGACAGCCATAGAGAAGGTCAGCTTCGCAAGTCGGAGTATGAAACGGTGAGAACAAATCAGCTTGAAGTTTACCGTGCAAGATTCGGTGAAGACCCGGCAACCCGGGGAAAAGGTGGCGGATCCATCTTTAATGCAGCAGAGAGAGAGATCATGGCTCTAAAAGGCGGGTCCTCTGGTAACAACAAAGCTCGCATTGATGAATACGTTCCGATTCTTGAGTTGTTCGAAGATATCACCAAGGGTGTGAGTGCTGCTCGACCAGAGATATACCCCGAATGGACGAACATCGATCTGAATGGTTTGAAAAGATCAGAGAATAAGTCAATTGTCTCACTCCGAGTATTAGATGCGACACAAGCAAATAGTGCCGCTGGAGCACTCGCAGCTTCGACAAAGTTTTTCCGAATCGAAGATGACCTGAAGTCGGATGGCGAAAAGAAAATACTGACATTGAATCTATTCCTGTTGCAGTCCGTTGCTGGTGGAAAGAGGCGATAAAATGAGTTCCAAAGGATCCACCAACGATCTCGTACAGATTGTCCTTTTAACATTATTCCTTTGCTCCGGAGTCTTCGGGGCATGGGGCTTTTATGTGAAGGGGCAAGCCGCAGAGTTCAAGGCTAGAACCGCTGCCGAAGAAGTTCAACTCGGTAAGCTGAAGCAGTTGCTGGGCAGTGCCGAAAGCAAAGAAGTTGTTCTGGCTCATAGGCGTCGTGAAGATAGTAAAAAGAACGCAGGTAATATCAGTGATGTCGTCATTGACATCATTGAAAGCATGAAAAACTCTTCTGCACGTCCCGAGATCAAAAGTGCGACTAAAGACGAAAAGAGTCTCCGGGATAGCTTTAAAAAGTTTACTTATAATGCAACATTTGAGCCTCGGTTACTCCGCGATCACATCACCTTCATCGCGAATATCTCGGCGAGAGCACCTCACCTTGGATTTGAAAAGGTGAAGTTGGTGAACAGATCTAAAAGAGGAAGTTACGAAGATCTTTGGGATTTGACTCTCGTCATTGTGAGTTTTGGCGGAGAAGAAAGTTCAGCTGTAAAGTAGTGTCGGTCTTTAGCGGGAAGCGTTGAAGCGGACAGCCCTACTCGACAGATTCTGAGTATCAGCGCCCAATATGACAGCACCTCCCCATAAGGGAAGCGCGCGCTGGGTAATCACAACTCCTTTGGGTCCGAAATCTACTGATTGGCAGACGCGTTCAAGATTCCCTGTTACGGGGTCAAAAATGGTAGCGTCATTCACGGGTGATCCTCCCGAATCAGTGCCTCCCACGATTAATATTCGTCCACCCGGAAGCGATGCGGTGCATGGGCGAAATGTTTCAACCGCAGTTCTTCCTGCCGGGGCCCATTCCAGAACGATTCTTCCTCGTCCATTATCCTTCAACTCCACCAGATATCCTGTTCGGCAACTGTTTGTCTGGAGAGGTGCGAAGGGGTCAGGGATGGGCGGTTTTCTTGTCCCCGAAGTGAGGAGAGCCGAATGTCCCGGAATTTCCGAATGCTTCCATGACATCATGACGAGTCCTCGACGTGGTCCAGGAAGGTCGGCATCGGAGTTCAGTAAAAGAGGCCGAGCGATCTCGGTTCCTTTTTGAATGCGGAACACCTCGGGGGCAGAGAGGACTCGGCAGTGTTCTGCTGTGAAGTTGACATATGGAGCACCCAATGAGCCACCGTATCCCCCGTAGACGAATAGCAGGGGGTTCTCAGTGTCCTTGAACAGTAATGAGGCATGTTGGTGCCTCGGGAATCCAAGTTCCCCTATTTGCTCTGTACGCAAGGTTGGAACATTTGCTTCTGTTTCAGAATCAAAATCTATCTTAAGTAATTCGAGAATACCGTTGAGCTGTCCTTCTAGACGCCCACCAACAAGTAGGACGGACTGTCCATCATTTAAGACATGGGAAGTGTGTTCGAATCGAGGTGTCGTTGAGGTTGTATTTTCAAGGGGAATAAACTCAGGTCCGTTAATACCGATACGGAATAATTCAGAATCGCTTCGAACCTTGTTTCCATCCCAGCCCCCATGAATGAGAACCATGTCATCCATGTTGTCTGGTAACTGATCTGGGCCGGCAATGCGAGTTGCCGTGTGTCCCTTTCGAGGGTGGTTCATGAAAAAGGGACCTTGGTGATCTCCTAAGGGATCAATAATCCATGCTTCATTCACAACACTGGAAACGCCAGATCTTCGAAGTGTTCTTCCTCCTGTCACCAGAAACTGATTGAAGAGGATAGGGGTTAGAGTGCAATCCTCGAGAGCTTTGATCTCTGCTGGGATTGAAATTTCGCTCCAAGGCGCACAATCACCTGTGAGATCGATAACCTTTGGTGAGCTGACTCCTGCTCCTCTGGTCGTTATTAAATCACGGGAAGGAATAATCGAAGTTGAAGACAAGGCGATGCCGCTACTCGAGCCTTCAAACTGATATCGATCGGGGTCGGCATTCCCATCGACAGTAAGAATGGGGGAGTCTCCTAGAATTATCTGTGATTCAAGAGAGGGACCTGAAGTGATCCAAACCTCAGGGTCATCTGCGGTTCCTAAGCGGTCACCTTTGACCGCTAACTGAACGAGATCTCTCGGTCCAGGAGTGGTGACTCCAATGCTATTGTCGCTAGGCTCCACGGATACATAGCGATCCCATTCCAAAATAAGTAGGTCTTCCTTGTTCACGGTTGAACTTCCGTCGGTATCAACCCAGCGAGCTCCGGTCAGCGCCGCAGGTTCCTGGGGGGACATTGTGAGAAGGATAGGTGGGAAGGAAGTGGAACCTAGATCGTTTTGAAGTTGCACGATATCGAGCTTCAAACTCGCGCGGCTTCCATCTGGGAGTTCTCCTCTAGGAAGAAGATCTTCAAAGCCGGAGAGAAGTTTTATTGTCCATTCATTATCACGGGGACCGCTCGAGAGTTCAAACTCACCAGCGGTGAAGTCTGGATGTGGAAAGTCGATATTGATTTGTTGGTTGGTATCTAAAGGGAGGGACTGATCAAAAGTGAGAACTATACGACCCTGACATTCCTCTACTGGAGTTTCGGCAGGACTGATTCTGGCATGAATGAGTTTTATTCTGTCGTCTGATTGGCAACCAAATAAGAGAGTAAGGAAACATGAAAGAGATAAGAATCTCAAGCGGTGGAGTCGCAAGAAGTCATGTCCCTTCATGGCTGGAACTACCTGAAGATACGAGAGTATTCCATCGACAATCTTCAGGTGGCAGCAAACCTCAGCTCTTTGGGCTAGATGGGTTTGCCGACGGAATTATGGTGCCCCGCAATTCGGTGACACTCAAGCCCCGAGATTAGTCATCTATGCCGAGTTGTTGAAGGGCTGTGACAATCTCTTGGTTTACCCGATCCGAGGAATCACCAGTGTTACGGGCCACGAGTAGTGCTTGAATGGCATTCGCTCCATCGATACGAAGAAGAGCTCGAACCGCTGAAATCCGCGTAGAGATATCGTTGTCTTCAGATAATATTTTCTGAACCATTGGGATGGAATTGACATCTCGAATGCCCCCAAGTGCGCCTAGGTAAGATTGTCTGACGTAAGGATTTTTTTCGGCCAGAAGAGCAGATTCCACCGTCTGGGCGTCCACTTTCTTTCCTGAGACTTTAAATCCATAAGCGGCTCGTTGGCGAACTCGGAAGTGTGAGGGGTCTTCTAGCAGTGCTCCGTATACATCGCGAGCGTCTTCTGATCTGGAGTGTTGGGTCAGAGCTTCCACGAATCGGTATCTGTGAATTTCGTCTTCTTCGGAGAGGGAGAAGTCTCGAAGGATATCAAATGAAGCGTCATTGTTTGCCAGAGAGAGAGATTCAATGGTGTGCTTCACTTCACTCTCTTTACCTTCAGAGTTCGCCCAATAATAGTGCTCCAGAAGTGAATTGAGCGCTTCTTCAGACCCTATTTTGCCCAACGCTTTTAGAAGAAAGCGTCGGTTGATGAAATCTGGTTCTTCTTCAAGAATCCCGGTGAGCATTGCGACATGCTCAGGGCCGAGGCTATCGAGAAGGTTTTGTAGGTCCGTTCGGGCTCGAGCAACTCTGTGTGCCGTCGAAGCATCCATCGCAGAGTTCCATTGACACAAAAGGAACAATTCAAAGATGTCGTCAAAGATCAGTTGTTCAGCTTCTGACAGGGTGTCGAGGGGAGAGACGGACGAATCTGAGGAACCTTTCGCTGCATTTGTGCGAGCGGAAGTCTTGGCGACCTGAGGGGGGTTGGCGACGGATTTTTTTTTCTGAGCTTCAGGTTCTATTTGTGACCAAAGCAAAGACAAAAACCAACCCAAAGCCAGAAGTGTAAGGATCGCTATCCATTGGAGATTTGTTTCCCCAGATTGATTCTGGGGAAACACACCCGGACGAGAAGTCCTCAGCGAATTTGAGTTCGCTTTTCCAGTTCGTGAATCAGAAGACCTGTTCATTAATGTGAGAACTCTCCAGGGCGACTAAGGTGCTTCAGGCGTATTGGTGCCAGGAAGCAAAATAATCTCGCAGCTGATGGTCGCAGGCTCATCTCCGTAGTTGGGGAAGTAACTGACTCCGCCACCAATAGAGACGATTCGGTCGTCCACAGTATTTAGAAGTCCATCTTCTCCAGGAACCACGCTGAGCGTATGAAGCACTTTTGCTTGGTTCAACTGGATCGAGGGGTCAAGAGCGACACCGAAGTTATCGGGAAGATCGTCTGCGTACGTCGTATCCACATTGATCAAAGTACCGAAGATTCCAGTCGGATGAGTGATGGGATTTGAGTTGGGTACGGGATTCCAAGTGGGATCTGTCTGGAAATTGTAGAAGGGGTCAAAGATGGTGACACCTTGAATTCCGTTACTACAAACTCCGGCCATAATCTCAACACAGCCGCCAGCAGGAGGCACGAGTTCATACGCACCACCGGCGGTCAGTCCTACTCCCGTGACGATGGATTGACCATTGTACGTTCTACGGGTATTCACCATGACCATGTCCGCTTCACTCCTTGCGAATGGCGCACAGTTCATGGGGTCTGCGACGAGGTTCTCGATGTTATTCGTCAGTCCAGCAGTTCCTGCGAAGACCGTGAACGTTAATCCATCAGAAGGTCCGAAGCCTGTGAAGGTTGCAACCACGAGATCATTTGTGGTGACACCTGTGGGGCATGCTGGGCTGTCATCGTCGCCATTCGCGATCACGAGCAGATTGGTCATGCCTGGCACTGAAGGAATGTCTCCAGTCAGAGGGTCGATAATGCCGTCGGGTGGATCGGTGAGGTCGAATTCCAGAGTTGAATTCCTGACTTGGCCGAGGTTCAGCAGCGCGGCTGTATTAACCCTGCTCCCCGATACGATTCCCGCTGCCAAACGGTTGTCACCTGTGGTGACGTCGTAGTACTCAAAGTTTTGAGCGTTATCGGTATCGTTCTGCCACGGCAGTTTGAACTGTGGAGCAAAGATAGTGGACAGGGTTTGGAATCCTCCAGCGTGGAAGATGATGTCGTCAGTTGTTCCCAGCTCATTATCCAGTCCTCCGAGAGCGGCGGTGGAATGGCCTACTCTGCCTCGCGCGCTGAGGAACTCAGCATCTTGTCCTGCAACAGAGATCGCAGGTACGAAAGATCTTGAGGCAGGGTCAAAGATCTCCATCGACTTCAGCGATGGGAAGACATTGATGGTGATCTGGAATCCCGGTTGGCCTGGTGCAAAGTTCGGGTCGATGATCGTTTCGTTACGAGACTCTTGGCCGCCTGCTATAAGGACTTTTCCGTTGGGCAGGAGGGTCGCTGAGTGACGGAATCTAGGGGTTCCCAGATCCGGATCGATGAAGAGAGAATCTGGACCGAACTCGCGGCTACCGATGTTGTAGATTTCTGAAACGTCAGCAGCTTCTGCGAAGAGCGCATCTGCGGTACCGCCACAAATCAATACGTTGCCATCTGGCAGTAAGGTTGCGGTGTGGAAAATGCGTCCACCCTGCGGCATGGTAATCACGTCACCCTCAACATCGGTATCGATGAAGTCTCCCGATACACTGTCAGGGATCGGCTCCCCAAACTCGACAGCGGCTCCTTGGTCGAAGACTTCCGCAGTATCGAGAGAGGTGAGGTGGCGTTCGTCGGATCCGCCAGTGATCAGAACCGTTCCATCCTCAAGTGTGGTTGCAGTGTGCCCGTATCGTGGGGTCACCATTCCCGGTCCTCTGACGACATTGTCATCTTCGAGGAATGCCGCTGCATTATTGATATTGGGAATGGAGTCACCGCTTCCGTGACATCCGATGATGGGAAGTAATCCACCGATCAAAATCAACAGGAGGGCTGTACTTTTGATTCTCGAATACTTTGAGCATTGATTGCTGAGAGGGCTCATTCGTTCCATCTCTTTCCTGGGACATTCTTTCCGGAGTCTGTAAGACAGGCCGGGCGGGTGGTTGTATTACTGAAAACCGAAACGAGACGCTCTGATGGGCGTTGGCGTAATCGGATGTCGATCTCTCTTTTTCCCCGGAGAGATCAGCAAGACGCATCAGCCGGGCCATTGAACACACCTGATTCCCATCAGGGTGTATCGCCCTTCGGGGTCTTCTCGCAAGTCCGGATTCTAAATCGGCACAGGACAACTGTCTACCTTGCGAGAAAAGTGTCTTACGTTGTTCCCATGGGCCAAATAGCACTTTGCCCCTCATTTCAGGAGCACTCAGGTAGAAGGGCCAGATCTTCTTATCGGGCCATTCCTGTTCCATGACTAGGGTATCGCAATTGTGGTGCCAATTCATCAGGCGGGATTTTACCTCAGATTGCCTATTTGAGGTCGAATTTTAAGGTTATGGGGGAGTAGGCGTGCGTATGTGGCACAGGAAGGAGGGGGGTGTCAAAGCCGGAGAGGGGTAAAAAAACCGGGGCCTCCGGTAGCTCGAACCTAGGGATCACGCAATCCGGGTTCTTGCCATCCTTCCGGAGGCCCCTCACAAATCAATTAGTTGTTTCCGAGAAGCCCTTCCAGGCTGTCCAAATCCGGATCAGGGATGAGGACCTGATCAGTGGTGATCAGAGGGACAACGGTCGAAAAGACTTCCAGCACGGGCTCCCCTGATGAGTCCAGTATCTGTCCGCGCTCATCTCCATAGTGGAGATACAGGGTGATTTCGACCGCTTTGGGGATAGGGAGCGGAAGCGGCTCTTCCGGAATCTCTTCACCCGTGGCGGGATCGATGCTCCCTGAGGTCGAACTGTTGTTTTGGGATCCTGTCGTCGGGTTTTCTGCAGCGAGTGCGGCATCTTCTGCAGCGAGGAATTCTTCCTCATCGAGGAAGGGGAAATCGGTCAGATTTTCTTCAGGAAGAATGGAGCTGGCATCCCAGTCGTCGACCCATTCTTCTTCTTGATTCAGATACCGAATATCCATCGCCATCACTCGATCGTAGATGGCTGTTCGTGTTCCTTTATTGAAGTGATCCGATTGGAGGTCCCAGGCGACTCTTCTGAACAGGATTAAGTCCTCATCGTCGCCAGATTTTAAAGCGTAGCCGACGGAAGTGACTTCCCCGGTCCATGAAGAAATCGTTTCTTTAGGTTCAGGCACAGGGGCGGTCGTCAGGAAATCGATGGTGTCTTCACCATTGTCATCATCCCCTCGACTTTGCCCTTGGAAAACTTCCTGTCCATGGCCTCGCCAAACTACGCCCTGAATATCACGACGCATCTGGTTGAGAATGGCTTCTCCTACTTTGCCAGTCATCGTCGCGAGTTGCACACGTCTGTCGGCTTCGATTGTTGTTTCAAGAATCGTGTAGCTGGCTAGCATGACTAGACCAAACATTCCGAGAACAACGACGAGTTCTATGAGTGTGAATCCTTCATTCTTTTTCATTAGAAACCACCGTTATTCAACGAATCCGAGGTGGGTTCAGCATATGTGTACAAAGGGTTTTGTTCGTTGACCAACACTCGAGTAGCGATAATGACGGTTTCTAGATCGTCTTCAGAACTTGAACTACTGTAGACAGATGGGTACTCCAATGTCAGTTCAATGAAGAGCAGTCTAGGTCCGAACTCTGTGTTCGATTGGTCCTGAATGGTGACGCTCCAGCGCCAAGGCTCTGGAGTCTTTTTTCCAGGGATTTCGATTTCTCCAGAAGAGTTTTCTTCTAGGCCATATGAAACTTCATCTAATTTTTGACGTGCGACCCGGTTAACGAGTCGGTCATTGTTGTACTTGAAAGCGTCATCGAGAGCTTTCACTCTGAGGTCGAGGATCGTCAAGAATGCTCCGCTGAGGATGGCGACTGCCATAACAAGCTCGACAAGCGTGAACCCTTTATTCTGTGCAGGGAGAGTGGGGTTAGATGGGCGAGCTACCATTGTGGGAACTCCGCTTCTTCACCGGCGAGATAATCAGTAGTCCCCAAAATGGCTTGGAAATAGACCGCTATACTCTGGTCGTCCTCATTTTTCAGAATGGCAATGTGTGAGCCAGAGGATCCGTACTTATCCAGAACCAGATCTACAACTCCATAATCGTCACGACTACCATCAGGTTGAACTATCCGCGTAATCTCAACACCATTAGGAAGAGTTTCTGCACCGAGGCTTTCCCGGGAGTCGAAATCCATATTCGGATCCTCGTCTTCCTCGGGGGGAAGAAGGATTTCGATGGTGTCTTCTTCAAGGCGGTATCGAATCACGTATTCACGTCCGATCCCGCCTCCAAGGCTTCTGGCCCAAGCGACAGTTTGGCCGACTGTTCTGGCAGCAGATCGAAGCTTATATCTTGGAGAGAAGTTGTCGAGATTAGGAACGACAATAGTGGCAATAATACCCAAGAGCGCGATCACGACGATCAGCTCAATGATAGTGAAGCCAGTATTGGAGTTCCGTGGATTCATTAAATCAGAATCTTCCTTGAGAGTTGCTGTCGTCAGAGTAAATGTCTGCAGCATACCCTTCGCCACCCTCGGTTTGATCTTCGCCGAGTGATACAAAGACGGGTCGGCCGTCGATCATCTCGAAGAAGTAAATCTCATTCGTCCAAGGATCGAGAGGCTCACTACTGAGGTAGTCGATGGTGATCCCGTTAGGGTCAGTCGGCGGACTCAGAAGTTCGTCGATAGAATCTGGGTAGCGACCGTGGTCGGCTCTGAACATTTTGCACTGAGTATCGAGAGCCTTGAAGTCGCTCTTAACTTTTGCAACTTTTGCCTGGTCAGTTCTTCCCATGACATTGGGGACAACAAAGGTGGCAAGAATTCCGATGATTGCGATGACGACGATCAGTTCGATCAGCGTAAATCCTGCGTCATATATTCTTGGTGCTTTTTTCATGACAAAGCCTCCATATTCCGGGCCCTTAGGCCGCTTCTCTCTTCTGTTGATCAAGTATTGTTAAACTGCAACAGTGGCAGTAACACTGCGAGGATGATGAACGACACCACCACCGCGAGTAATACGATGATGATGGGTTCGATCATCGCGGTCAGCTTTTGAATCGCGAGCTCGATCTCTTCTTCGTACGTTTCAGAAATTCGATTGAGTACGGATTCCAATTCTCCACTTTGTTCACCAACGGCAATCATGTAACCGACCATTGGGGGGAAAAGAGGAGACTTTTTGAGTGGGGTTGAGATGTCTGCACCTTCAACGATGCGATCAGCAATCTCGCTGATGGTCTTAGACATGACCGCATTATTGACAACCTTTCCCACAATATTCAGGGAATCCAGAGCTGGGAGCCCACTTCGCAACAGCGTTGACAATGTGACAGTGAAACGAGAGATCGCCGAGCGTTGTAGAAGTGTTCCTAGTACGGGAATCCGCAGTAGCATTCGGTCGTATGCGAACCTTCCCTTTTCAGTTTTCTTTAATCCTTCAAGGAAGATAAGGAAGGCCAGTAATGCTCCGATTCCAACCAGCCAATAAGCCTTAAAGGCGTTACTGATCATGATCAAGACTTCAGTAGCCCATGGAAGAGCGTTGTCTTTTTGGACTAGCATTTCAGTGATCTTTGGAACCACAAATGTCATCAAGAAGACGACGACTGCGAGTCCTACTGCCATCATGATGGCGGGGTATGTGAGAGCTGCTGCCAATTTGCCACGTAGGCTGGCTTGCTTCTGTAGGTAATCAGAAAGGCTGTAAAGAATCTCGTCGAGATTTCCACTGGCCTCTCCTGCGCGCACCATATTGATGTAGAGATCACTGAACACTGAAGGGTGAAGGCTCAGGGCATCTGCAAGGCCTGCGCCCGCTACGATGCGTTCACGGATATCTCTGAAGATGACTTCTAGGCGTTTTTCTTCAATTTGTTCAACTAAGACATTGAGTGCTTCTGACAAGTGGACACCCGAAGCAAGAAGAGTGGAAAACTGGCGCGTCAGTATGGCCAGGTTTCGAATATCGACTTTTCTTTCAAATCGATACTTGAAGATGCTTGTGGATTTCTGACTTACGGCATCGATGCGCTCCATGTCAGTGACACGTAGTTTTTGGTGACGTAACTTATCACGAGCTTCACGAGCCGTATCGGCATCGATGTTGCCCTTTGAGTTACGCCCTCGCTGGTCGATGGCTTTGTAAGAATAAATCGGCATCTCTGAACTCTATCCGTTCCTAGAAAACATCCATTTGAGTCACTCGGAATACTTCGTCTACGGTGGTGATCCCTTGGGCCACCTTTCGCGCTCCATCCATCCTCAAGGTTCTGAGGTGGCCAGTCTCCACCGCGGTCTGCTTGATGACAGACGCACTGGTTCTAGAGATGATTTGGTCACGAATCGTTTCATTCATCGTTAGGATTTCATAGATCGCGGTTCTGTCGTAGTAACCACGGCCTAGGCAGGCGTCACAGCCTCGGCCTCTGTAAAGAAGCCCTTCCAGGAGGTCTTCACGAGTGAGGCCTAAGGTCTTCAGTTGACCAGCCTCGGGTTCGTAGGACTCTTTGCAACGGGGGCAAATCACGCGAACGAGTCGCTGAGCGACGACACCGATGAGAGAAGAAGAGACCAAGTATGGTTCGACTCCAAGATCGATCATTCGGTTCACTGCACCCGCAGAGTCGTTGGTGTGAAGTGTTGAGAACACAAGGTGACCTGTGTTGGAGGCCTGAACGGCGATTCCTGCGGTCTCCATGTCTCGGATCTCTCCGACCATCATGACATCCGGATCCTGACGCATGAGGGATCGAAGTCCCGATGCAAAGGTCAGGCCTTTTTTGTTGGATACTTGAATCTGACTGATCGCATCAATGTTGTATTCAATCGGGTCTTCGATCGTGATGATGTTCAGTTCCTGAGAATCCATCTCGGCAAGCGCGGCGTAAAGGGTCGTAGATTTCCCTGATCCAGTGGGACCCGTTACGAGGAGCACGCCATGAGAAGAGTTCACCAGTTTATCGAGGAGTTGATAGTTTCTGTCGTCCAGACCAATTTCTTTGAGTGTGTAAAGTCGTGCACTTTTGTCGAGTAGACGAAACACGATGCGCTCACCATAACTAGTTGGTACAGAAGAAATCCTCAGGTCGAGATCGCTATCTCCTATTTTTACAGAAGTTCTTCCGTCCTGGGGGAGTCTGCGTTCAGCGATGTCCATTTTTCCCATGACCTTGACTCGAGATACGAGAGCATCCTGAATCTTTTTGGGAATCACTTTGGTATCGTAAAGAATGCCGTCAATTCGGTAACGGACTTGTAGGCGATCCGCGAAGGGCTGCAGATGAATGTCGGATGCCCGGTTCTTTTGGGCTTCAAACATGATCGTATTCATCAATTTAATGATGGGAGCCTTGTTGGCAATGTTGAGGACGTCTTCGGTCTCGTCTATTTCAGCAGCGATTCCGATCAGCTCGTCATCGTCGAGTCCTTCGAGGAGTTCGTCGACGTCCGCGCTTGATTTTTGGTAGGCACGATTGATCAGTGCTGTGATTTCACTACGAGTAGAGATCACGGGTTCAATCACGAGATCTACCATGGCAGATAGGTCGTCCATGGGTTGAACGTCGAGAGGATCACAAGTTGCCACCAACAAAATGCCGGGTTCTTCACCTACGGCGATGAGGTTGTAGGTCCGAGCGAACTGCGCTGGCACCATCTCGATGAAGTTCTCAGGAACCTTGAAATCAACAAGCTCCTCGGCGAATTGCAGTCGAAGTTGTTTTGCTAGTGCTTGCAGAAATGCGGATTCAGAGACGTATCCTTTCTCCCGTAGCACCTTATCGATGGGCATACCGGTGGAACGCTCCTCTTCCTGACATTCAAGAAGTTGAGCTTCATTGAGAAGCCCCTCCTCGATCAGTTCTGAAAAGATCGAATGTCTCATGGCCGATTCTCTTTCTCGGTAGCATTTTTGCTCTTAGTCAGAGGCAGCAGGTCATTGTCGCGCTGGTTATCTGGATCACTGAACTGTTGCAATCGAATGTCGTCGTCAAAGGAGCGAACACCCTCAATGGCATCTTTGGTGAAGTTGCCGAGGTTGTTGTATTCACTGTCGTCCATGATGTGGGCACTGAGGAAGACATAAAGATTGTCCCTAATGCTGCTGTTTCCTTTGGACTGAAACAACGTCCCGATGATGGGGAGATCTCCGAGGAACGGAACCTTGCTGGCTACATTCGCTTGGGCCATCTGTGCTAGGCCTCCAATGATGAACATACCACCGTCAGGGATGGTGACCTTTGAGGTCACGGTGTTTGTTGTCTTGTCGGGAAGAGCTCCGGTTCCATCACTGACAGCCGCGAAAGCGGATACTTCAAGCTCTAACTCAAGAAGAACAACTTCACTGGATATCGTAGGAATCAATGAAAGTGTGATTCCGGCAGATTCAGATTGCTGACTTGTGGTCACGTTGACGTTAGTCGTGTTTGAAGTTGTGTAGAAGATATCTGTAAGAACAGAGATCGAGTTTTCTTGGTTATCGTCAGCAAGAATGAACGGCGTCGCGAGGATATTACTGTCCTCGTCGGTCTTCAGCGCATTCACGATCAGGGGGAACTGTCCGTCCTGTTGGAGGACTCCGCTCAGTCCATTTCCAATCCCTGGTGTCCTTGTTAAGCCAGTGATGATTCCGTTTGGATCTAGAGCGGGAGCCACGGTACTGGCTCCGAATGAACTGAGAAGTAGTCCTGCGAGGTTTTGGTCGTCCAGATTTCCGGCAAGGAATTCGAGCGTGTAGTTTAGGGAAGAAGTGTCCTTCACCTGTACCAGAGCGACTTCAAGGAATACTTGGCGACGACGCTTGTCGATTTGCTTCAGGATGTTTTCGATCTCTTCGTATTCTTCTGGCTCTGCTTGGATGATCAGTGAGTTAGTTTGTTCGTGTGGGACGATACGCGTTGGGGTGAACTGTTGCTGTTGCTGAACTCCACCGTTGTTTGCTGATCCGGTACGGCCAGTTCTTGAACTTGTTCTGCTGCTACTGCTCCGACTCAATGATCCTTCGGAACCTTCGACCAGCTGACGAATATTGTCGGCCAACTCCTCAGCTTTGAGGAAGTTTACTTTGTAGATCCAGGTGGTATTTCTGACATTTCGCACCTTGGTGTCGAGTTCATCGATCAGTTGGTGTACCAAATCCAGTTCTTCACCATCCGTGGATTGGATCAGGATTTTCTGAGTTCGGTCATCTGCAATCAGTCGTGTTGATTCACCCGCTAGGGCGCTCGACTGTGAATTTCTGGTGTTGGCGGCTCCACCTCCCTGTCCCTGACTGGGAACAGTTCGGCGTCCTGTTGTGCCGGTGGGGCTGAAGTCGCTCAATGCTTCTGTCACGATTTGAACGATGCTCTGGGCATCTGCGTAGAACAATTCCCTGATCGTCAGGGTTTGGTCTGGTCCGGTGACTTCAACATCGATGTACTTCACGATTTGCTGAATGTGTTCAAGGATTCTGACCTTGGCTTTGATCAGCAGTGTTTCGTTTTCAGTGATGGTGACCAACTTGACACTGCCGGATGCGCTTCCAGCACCTGCGATGCCGAGAAGTTCTTGAAGAGCTTGTCGAACCACAGCAGAAGTTGTGTGTTCGAGTTGAAGCACAAGTGTCGCCAACTCTTCGCCATCTTTCTCAGCACTTGAATCCTCAGGACCAATGATGGGGCTGACAGGATCCACATTAGAAGTGGATCTCGCAGTGGGAGCGCTGGTACGAACGTTGATGGCGACAGTGCCATCTTCGAGCGTGCTCTCCCAAAGCTCGTAGCCATTGGTTTCAAGGATCGCTTTGATCACCGGATAGGTGAGAGGATCGATGTCACCCAATACTTCAACGATGGCTTCTTCAGCGAAGGCCTGATCGTTGTCTTTGGATGGGTAGTTGACGAATTTCCCGGTGGTTCTCTGAATGAAACGGAGAAGACTGAGAACAGGAACGGAACCCTCGGTCATGGAGAATTCTCCCCCTAACTCGAGTGGCTCGGCTGCTTCAGTGGTTTCTGTTTCAACCGGAGTATCTCCGGCATTTGAACCATCTTGGGCTTCGGTAATTCCCGGTAATCCTGGAACGACCAGGAGGACAGAGAGAGCCAGTAAGAGCAGAGACTTGAAGGTCTTCTCTTGCTGGTTTACCAGTGGACTGATTGTGGAGGTCTCGACGGGGGAGACCTTTTCGCTATGAGGCATTGCTGTGCACCCTCTCAACATGGGGTTCATGGCATTTCCTCCCTCTTCATCGGTCAGCAGGCGGTTGGCCTTGGGGGTTTTTGGGACAAATTTCCCTGAATATCGAAAAGAGCCTTCTCCGTGGACTCTGGAGCAGGGAATCTCGATGTGACTCAAGACAGGGAGATCATTCTCTCTGACTTTGAAAACGGAGGGCTTCCACCGTTCCCCCTTATTTTATGCAAATCAAATGCCCGTCCACACCAACTTGGAAAGTTCTCCAAGTTTATTTAAATAAAGGGCTTAGGTAAATTCCGGTAAGGTGCGAAGGGGGCTCGATGGACCTATCTGGGGTGAAGAGTGTCTTAAATTTGAACACAATTGAAATGAGGTCCATCGTCGAGATCGGATCTCGATCCAGGAAATGAGATTCGAAAAACCGAAACTCAGGGGGAGGTCACTGAGGTCTCACTCGAAATCTTGAGCTGGCAGAGGCATTTCAAGAGTCGCTATGACCGTCGAGCTGCTGCAAAATTTTCTCAGCTTCGGGCCAAAGGTGAAGAGGGATGCGAATGAGAAGGGTGTTTGTTGATTCGTTGGCTACGACTTGAATCGGCTGGCCTCCCCGATCACTCCAGCGATCTTTGAGAAGTTCTGCAAGTTGAGAGGATCTCATTTTCTGAGCGCGCCAGCTTCGAAGGACTGGTCTGTCGTTTCCAAGTTCAGGGGGTTGATCAGTTTTGGCGATAAAATTGAGGTAGTACTTCAAGCGGGGTTCGGAAGCGACAGTGATAACCACGCTATTTGATCGAAGATCGGAAACAAAATTACTGTAGCGATCGAGTGGTTCGAGATTTTTCTCTCTTCGCTTGGCTTCTTGTCGTAACAAATCACAGATGGAATCACAGTCTAGATGCTGAATGGGTATCACTCGAATAATTTGAGTGGGACGGGGAGGCATTTTCAATGGGTCCATGGTCACCCAATGTGTGCTAGATCTTGTAATAGGTTTCAAGAATAGGCCGCTAGATTGCAAAAGTGTTTGAAGAAAATCGGAAGCCGATTTTGTGACTTGAATCGGCTTCAGAATCTTCACAGGAAGATGTCCAATTTTTGAAGACTCTAAGATCAATGATTCACCCGTAGAAAGTGACCATGCATGAAGAACGCAGCCTGCGGGAATATATCCTGCAGGGAGTTGGTCCCCGACTTGCTGAGGAAAGGGGAGAGACAGTCCTACCCAGACACAAATTGTGAGAGCGTTCACTGCAATAGATCCTTATCAGCGACCGGTTCTACTCCGGTTTTTTTTCCGCATTACGAAGCCTCGCGTAGAGGGTAGATCTTTCAATCCCCAATAACTCGGCGGCTTTCTTCTTGTTCCCATTCACGTACTTGAGAGTTCTTAGAAGGTGAATTTCTTCGACTTCTTTGAGAGGTAACGGTTGCCATTCTTCCGCATTCGAACTCTTCGATTTTCCATGTTGAAGCGACGATATAGGTAGGTCGAAAGCGTCTATCACCGGATTCTCTGAGAGAATAACAGCACTTTCGAGGGCATTTCTCAGTTCGCGGATATTGCCGGGCCAAGCATGTGAACGAAGGAGTTCTCGGGCAGCGGGCGTGAGAGTTCTCCGCACTTTTTCTCTGCCCGTAAATTCGTCGAGGAAGTGATCTGTCAGTAGGTCGATATCGTCTTCTCGATCACGAAGAGGAGGAACTAGCACTTCGAGCACTGCAAGCCGGAAAAAAAGGTCTTCACGAAAGTTTGAATTTTCGACTTCAAGGCGCAAGTCACGATGAGTTGCCGCGATGATGCGAATGTCGACTTCGATGGAGGTATTACTTCCAATGCGTTCGAAGCAACGAGTCTCTAGTAGTCGCAACATTTTTGCTTGCGCAGCTTCGGGTAGTTCCCCGATTTCGTCTAGAAAGATAGTTCCGCCCTGTGCTGCTTCAAACTTGCCCAATTTGAGAGAGTCTGCACCGGTGAAAGATCCTTTTTCATGACCAAAAAGTTCACTTTCGATCAGGTGCTGGGGAATGGCTGCACAGTTGATCGTAATGAACGGCGATGCTGCGCGAGGGCTCTGATAGTGCAACCCTCGAGAGACGAGTTCTTTTCCGGTTCCTGTCTCACCCCGAATGAGCACGGTTCCGTTAGTCGGGGCGACTTTCTTTATGAAATTTCGGACAAGATTAATACCTTCAGAAGATCCAATGATGGGATGTGTATCCAAGACGGATTTCACCAGGCCATGCTTCTCTTGGTTCAGTTCGATGATTTCTTCATTCAACGATAGGCCGGCGCCGATGGCTGAGGCTGCAATACCTGTAGCCCAGAGTTCTGCTTCGCCAAATGGATGAGAGTCTCCATCAATTCGGTCGATGTAGAATATTCCGCCCAGAGTCTCCTCAACAAAAATAGGAGCGGCGATAACACTTCTTATTTCATCTCCTGCAACACTTCGTTTGTCTTCGAACCTAGGATCGATAGAAGTATCTCTAGAAAGAACAGCTCTTCTGGCTTGAAGTATTTCGCTGAGAATCGTTTGGCTCAGGACAAATCCCTGAAGGGGATGCCCACTTCTTGACCACGCACTTTTACAAATCCATTCGTCATTGGCCAACATCAAGATGGCTCCACGATCAGATTCCAAGCCGGTTACAATCGATTGAAGGCCTTTTTCCAACTTCTCAAACTGACTATATCCTGCGCCCAAGAACGGTGTGGCCTGGTGCAGTGCATGAAGGATGTTGCCTACTTTTGAAGCGTCTAGAGAACCCGGGATGTTCGGCGTTTTGTGAATGACCTGTGTACGGTCCAGGTTTTCTGAAAGCGTCGATATCGCAGTTTCTACAAAGATATTGGTATCGCCGATTCCGATGCTTTGTCCGTGATGAAGAGTTTGATTCTTCACGGGATCACCATCTACGAAGGTACCATTAGAGGAGTCGAGGTCAGTGATCTTCCAACCTGATTCGCTCAAGTCTAGTCGGGCATGAAATCGGCTAGCAGCAGGATCAGGAATTTGAATATCTGAACCAGGATCACGACCGATGACGATTCCGCCTTGTCGTGCTTTCTCGTTAGAGACATCAAACCGAAGAGACGGTGAGTTTTGCGTAGTTGTATGAATGCGTGTCATCATGGGCTACTCCGACTGGACCCATCTCTGAGAATCCGGTCTCTATCCAGCTTCCCAGATAACTTCATGAAATTAATCTTTGTATTCCAGCCTGTGATGTCGCCTTCACATCTCAATTGTGGAGCTCCTGAAGGGATAGATCCGGCAGGTATGCTGAAGATGGTTGCTAATGAGGGAGGGTCTTGAGTTCCCAAGGGTTGCACAATGAGTCTGTATTGAACTCTATTTATCTCTTGAAGGGGCAACTTCTCGAGTATCAATTCGAGGTCGACGCCTTCTCTCACAGGAGCAGTCACCTTATGGGATTCTATTTCAACTGGTATCGGTGTTCCGTCTTTCAAAATTTCAATTTGTGGCGGTCGTGCAAGGCCCACGGAGAGTCCTATACGCCAGCGAGATCCTGGATTATCAGGGTCTTCAGCCACTCTCAATTCCAGATCAGGTCTTCCCAGAACTCTTAGGCCTTTGATATGCCAAAGGTCTAATTCCTGCATGTATGGGAATGATATGGGCCTTGGATCATTTGCCCATCTGAGTTGACCATCCTTGATGACAGGGCTGATGATTTTTCGTCCACCGGGAGAAGACTCGAGTTCCTGATTTTGGAAAAACCGTGATAGTTGCGCCGATCCCTGAGAAAAATCGAAAACGAGTTGGTCTTTTTGATCGTTTGTTTTTAGCCAGCTAGAGAGGGACTCGTTCACCATTTCTGTTTCAGGATTTCGTCCGAGCACTCTATCGAAACTATCTGGAGCAAAAAGTGCTACAGAAATCGTGACTAAGAACATGCTTGTTACCACAGTAGAAAGGATTGAAGTTTTAGTGATTCTTTGACGATCAGGATTTAATCGTCTATCGAGCGCTTGAAGCTCCCGATTTAACTCTTTGTAATTTTGGGGCCTATCCTCGGGCAATTTCATCAACATTCGAAGGATGAGATGTTCGAGTTCCGGATCGACCTGTGTCATCAGGGTCGAGGGCGCTGCAATTCCTGCATTAACATGCGCAATGAGTAATTCCATTCGAGTTTCTCGTTCGAACGGAGGTCTCCCGGTCAGAAGATGATAAAGAGTCGCTCCGAGGCTATAGATGTCCGATCGCTCATCCATTTGGAAACCCTGGACCTGTTCTGGAGAGCAGTACTGAGGAGTTCCTGCGACCTCGGCATCATTTTCGTTCGATTCCTCAATGGAGCCGGCTAAGCCAAAGTCGACGAGTTTAATCACACCATGGGAGTCCAATAGAAGGTTCGAAGGTTTGACGTCTCTGTGGATGATTCCTTTTTGACGAGCCTCTTGAAGCGCGCTTGTTGCAGACAGTGCGACTTTCAATATCTCCAGTGTGTCCAGTTTTCCATCCCGAGCTTGAATCTGCTCGTAGCTGGGACCCTCTAAGAATTCCATGACAAAGTAGGGAAGATCTTCTTCTCCATGGATGGCATGGATCTGACCGATGTTGGGATGGTTGACCGCGGCGATGGCTCTGGCTTCGGCCAAAAATTTGTCCCTGATGTCTTGATGGTCTTTCAGCCGAGGATGAACCTTCTTGATCGCTACAGTTCTTTGCAGAGTGGGGTCGTGGGCTCGGTATACGATTCCCATGCCGCCCTCACCAATTTTTTCTTCGATCAGGAAGTTGCCGATTTTATCAAATCGGGGTGTTTGCATCGGCTGAGTGTCACCGGCGGAGAGTTCCCCTCCGGAGTGGTCTGAAGAGGAGAATAGCAGTTTATTTCGCATTTATTGAATCTCCTCTCTTCTGGCTGGCCGAGTTCTCAAAAAGAGAACCCGGAATCTTTGTATCCTACGAATTTCGGCGGCTGCAAGATCCACCCCATAGGCTGCTCGTGGTATCCTAACCCATCTGAGGGCCAGGAATCGGGGAGCTCCCCCGAATTGAAAGTGATCTGACCGGGATCTTACTTGCAGGGATAGTCTCACGATGACCGAAAAATTCGAAAACATACTTCGTTCTATTGCAGATGAAGACTCCAGAGCCCTGTTGGAGCGAGTCCGGGATCTTTTTTCCGAGTCTCTGCTCACCGAGGGGGAGTCTTTTGAAGTCTTAAGGCTTACAGAGACCGAACTTCATCTCGGTGTTCGCGCTGATCAGAAGACGATCGAGGAACTGCTGGCTCTAGGATTCGAACAAGATCATGTTCAGGATCCTGAGTGGCAGTCTGCTCCAGCGGACGGAGTCGCTCCCGAGAGCTTTTATAGTACGACTCACCACAAAACTCAGGTATGGCTGGATGGCGAGTGGACGGATGTACTGGATCAGCGAATGGATGGGTGCCTTACTCTGAAGAATTCAAATCCGGTCTGCATCAAATTGAGAGATATCAAAGAGGGATCTCCCATTCTGACAGGATTTATGGGGGTTCGCCTCGTTCATGATAGTTCTCGTGAGGAGAGCCATGAATTTGCATTTATGGCAAACGATGTCTCTTCTGAGAGAAGAGCTGAAGTCCAAACTAAAAGAGTGGTCGATCTTGCTCGAAAGGCTCGAGATAAAGGACAGAAAATAGTCTGGGTTCCCGGGCCTGTTATCGTTCATACGGGAGCATCGAGAGAGTTAGAGTTGTTGGTGAGAGCGGGCTGGGTTGATTCTGTCCTCAGTGGAAATGCTTTGGCTGTCCACGATATTGAAGCGCAATGGTTAGGCACGAGCCTCGGAGTTTCAGTCGAAGATGGTCGAGTGATGCCTCATGGGCATTCGCACCATATGCGAGCCATCAATAAAGTCCGGGCTCACGGTTCCATCCCTGCTGCAGTTCAGGCCGGTGATCTTGAGAGCGGCTTAATGCACTCCCTTGTAGAAAACAATATTCCCTATGTCCTAGCGGGATCGATTCGGGATGATGGACCTCTCCCAGATACAGAGATGGATCTTTTCAAAGCTCAAGATCAATATGCAGAGCAACTCAAAGGTGCTGGCCTGGTGATTATCCTGTCGACGATGCTTCATGGGATTGGAGTCGGGAATATGCTCTCTGGAGAGGTTCCTCTCGTTTGCGTGGATATCCATCCCGCCGTCGCTACTAAACTTGCAGACAGGGGCTCCGCTCAGGCGATTGGTATCGTGACGGATGTGGGGCTCTTCGTTCGAAGACTGAGAGAACAGTTAATCGAAGGTTGATCGGCTTCAGACGGAGAAATTACTAAGTATGACTTTTTCCGATCACATTCATTATTTTAAAGATCTCTTTAAGGATCGGTGCCTCACTGCAGAACCGGATTTACAACGGTATGGCAGTGACGAAACTGAAGACCTTTGTTTTCCTCCACAATTGGTGTTGAAGCCTGAGACTACTGAAGAGGTCTCAGGAATAATGAAATATTGCAACCAGCATGAAATTCCCGTGACCCCTAGTGGGGCTAGAACCGGGCTTAGTGGTGGAGCGCTACCCATCAAGGGAGGAGTGCTTCTCTCTATGGAACGATTTCATAGCATTCTGGATATCGATGAAAAAAACCATCAGGTGACCACTGAGCCGGGTGTCATCACTCAGGTTCTTCAGGAAGCGGTTCGAGAAAAAGGCCTCTTCTATCCACCTGATCCGGCGAGTAAGGGAAGTTGTTTTATTGGTGGGAATGTTGCTGAAAATTCAGGAGGCCCAAAGGCGGTCAAGTATGGCGTGACACTTGATTATGTTCTGAATCTCGAAGTGGTACTTCCAAATGGCGAGGTCATTTGGACGGGTGCCAATGTTTTGAAAAATGCAACGGGATACAACCTTACCCAACTGATTGTTGGCTCAGAGGGTACTTTGGCTGTCGTGACAAAAATCGTTCTGAAATTGATTCCCCATCCGACCCATGATGCATTGTTGCTGGTGCCCTTTTTCTCAGCAGAGCAAGCTTGTGAGGCTGTTGCTGCTATTTTCAGAGCGGGGATAACGCCGAGTGGACTCGAATTTATGGAGCGGGACGCCTTGGTATGGGCCCAGGAATTTACTCAGGATTTCACCATAAAAGTTGAAGATAACCATGAGGCTCATCTCTTGATTGAGGTCGATGGAAACGATGCCGCTGTGATCATGCAAGAGTGTGAAAGCATCGTCGCAGTTCTTGAGGAATTTGAGACGGATGAAGTTTTGTTTGCTGATTCTACAGCACAAAAAGATGGCCTCTGGTCTCTTCGCCGAAAGGTGAGTGAAGCGGTTAAAGCCCAGTCCGTATATAAGGAAGAAGATACAGTGGTTCCCCGATATCAGTTACCTGAGTTGCTCAGGACTGTTAAGGAAGTGGGTCGTAGATATGGCTTCCAGTCGGTTTGTTACGGGCATGCTGGTGACGGGAATTTGCATGTCAATATTATCAGAGGTGAACTTTCAGAAGAGTTCTGGGAGAAAGGTTTATCAAATGCTATTCGGGAAATTTTTATTCGAGTTCACGAATTAGGAGGAACAATTTCAGGTGAACATGGAATCGGGGTCGTTCAACGCCCTTATATGGATGTGGTCTTTCCAGAAACAACACTCGACCTGATGCGCTCCATCAAGAAAGTCTTTGATCCCAAAGGGATTCTCAATCCCGGTAAGATTTTCTAATAGAGGTTTGCACCCGGTTCAAAGTGAAACGGGTTCTGATTTCTCCGCTTTTTCATTCTCCGCTTTTTCATTCTCTTCTTTGGGCTTCGGTAGAGGCTTCTTGATTTCGACCGGCTTGAACTCGGCGGGAAGAGGGGTTGCTGGAGATTTCAGAGCGAGAAGAGTCATCGCAGTGCCGTAGCAAGCGCTTCGGGGAAAGACTCGATCATTCCAGGTTCCTTCAGGGTCTCGGACTTGCCACAGCAATTTGAGAAGTTGCAGCCGTGCCTTTTCTTGCTCTTCTTTTGGCAGTAGCTCAATGGCTCTCGCTACGTGAAGGTGCCCGTAAAAGAAGTAATAGGGTACGATGTAGAAGGGTGGGTTATGTGTTCCTGTTTGCGCCCTTCTTCGCTCTAGCCACTTCCAATGATCAAAGAATGATTTTACGGAAAACCTGACGCGATCAAGACTGGACCGGCCTCCAAGTGAGAGGGCCAATTCGCTCACCGCCATGCGTGCACATGCACCTTCGAGTGCCTCGAAACCTTCACCTGTGGCACGTTCTGGATTTGTGGAGTATTGAACGGCTCCGCTTTCGAGTCGTGCATTTTCGATGGTATCCAGTGCGCGTTCGATGATCCCTGTATCGATGTCGTAGCCCAATTCTCGAGCTCTGAATAAAGCGAGCACTGCAGGTGCGGTCATGAATGGAGAAGCGGGGCTGGCTCCTCTTCTGGATCGTGAGTAATTCCAGCCACCACCCTTAATCTCATTCTCTTCCAACGTCTTGATCAATGTTGTAATGAGATTTTTTACAGGAGTCTCCAGATCTGTGGGGACTCGGTCGAGTTGTTGCATTCGTAGCAAGGTTTCGAGAGCTTCGATGTGCCCCCAGTCACGAACGTCGTATCGACCATTAAAGCCCACGCCCATTCGTGGTGCTTGGACAGATTCCTTGAGAAGGAAACGGAGCCCTCTCTCCAAAGCCGGAATGAGAGGGGGGGACTTTTTGAGTTTTGATAATTGTTCAGACTGTGTTTCCAGAATCGATCGCATCACTATTGCGGTACCGCCCACCCGATATCCCGGAGGGATTTGTCCTCGTTCACGGTACACACCTTCGTAAGGCCATTCTCCAGTCGAGATCTCGGTACCCCCCTCAGTTGTGGTGACATTTTCTTGGGCATCGATAAGGAATTCGATCGCCTCTTGTTGAGCTGCAGACCAATCCACTTTCGATGGAGCCTGGTCATCTGGAAGTGTCATCAACGTGAGCGGAAGGAGAGCCATTAGGGATATCAGTGACATGGGATTTCTTTCGTTTCTCAGGTCAGGAACCGTGCATTTTGTCGTCATGGAACGGAAAGCGGAATGCTCGCACGTTCTGCTGTTGGCGAAAAGAGAGCAATTCACAGGTCACTCATGTGTATCAAATGGATACATTTGAACCGCATATGAGGCCCCATATGGGGTATGGTTCAGTAGTTGTGAGTGTGTTCGCTAAACATGGAGCATCTTAAGTCGTTTAAAATGAATAACTTATGTGATCATGGACGGCTGAAGTTGTTTTCCATGAAGTCGAATGAAGCGGGAACATCATTTGCACAGATATTGACGCCGACCCGTCACTGGGAATCCACCGTGGATTCCTGCTTCGAGAGGATGGACCGTTTTGGTCAACGTGCTTGGAATCTGGAATCTTCGAGTCAAGTTACTCCTTTTATTAGGAGTCTTGATGGCTGGGACTCTCGCGGTCCAATCAGTGGTGATGGAGAAGGGTGCCGACCATATTTTCCAGGAAGCGGAAACTATCGCGATAGAACTTGCAGATGAAGCCACTGAGAAATTGATCAACGCTTTTTACAATTCGTCTAGTCTTCAGTCGTCCAGTTCCCAGTCGTCCAGTTCCCAGTCGTCAAGTTCCCAGTCGTCAAGGTTCTATGACACGCCAGTAATCTATGACACGCCAATTAATCAAGAGATTGAGCTTTCCTTTTGGAATTCGTCTCAATCTGAAGAGCCCGTGAAAAGTCTAAGGCTGGATATGCAGTCTTTGATGGAGATTCAGCAGCAAGCGAATTCTCGCGTACAGTTTGAGCTCAGCATCCAAGATCTACTATTTTCATTGATGACAAAGACGCAGCCTGATTTACCAAATTCAAATGGGATCCAAGAGATGGCTCATGCACTTGGTTTATCATTGAGCTTCGGGGATCCAGATAGTCGCCATGAGGATAGTCGCCATGAGGGTCGTCGTAATGAGGATCGTCGCCATGAGGGTCGTCGTAATGAGGGTCCAGGGAGTTTGGCAGAAGAAACTGGGAAAAGAGATGCTGTTCTTAAAAGTGTAAGATCGGCGCGATTTCGCATCCCCGGACTCTACGTGTGGAGAGATCCTGATTTTCCTAATCTTCTTCCTCGCAGCATGGCTGCGCCTGAAGCGCAATCCGAAGATTCCCTCAGAGAGAAGATTTCAGCAGCGATTGTTCTCCCGATTGAAGGCGTGGACTCTCAAACCTATTCAGGGAATAAAGCGAGGCTGCAGGAAGCCAAAGTTGTTTCGACGGAATATCCACAGCTCAGTATCGATCTGGATTCGTATCTGAGTCGTTTGGATCTTGTCGTCGAAGAAACAAATAAAATGAATCTACAAGCGACGGTGACAATTTTTCTTATGGGCCTGATTCTCGCATGGCTTCTTGGTAGTCACCTAATGAAGCCTGTGAGTGAAGTCGTAAAAGGCATGCAAGGCGTCGCTTCAGGTGATCTTGAGGTTCGATTGCCCCATACGCAAGATTCAGAGTTTGCTCTGATCAATACCCAATTCAATGACATGGTTCAGCAAATCGGTCGGGCAAGGGAACTCGAAAAAGGGCTGGAGCATCGCGAAAGGGTCCAGACGATGGGTGACCTTGCTGCGGGTGTTGCACATGACATTCGAAATCCGCTTAGCGCTATTTCTCTTCTAGTGGGGCGAATTCGCCATGAGTTCAAGCCCGAAGAAGCAGCAGAGCGAGAAGAATTTTTGAACTTTACCAAGGATGTAAAAGATGAAATTGAACGTTTGAACAACATCGTTTCAGACTTCCTTCAATTAGCTCAGCCAAGTTCCCAGCAGTCAGAGATCGTCAATGTCTCCGATCTCGTTGAGGATTTATTGAGATTGCTGGAGAGCGAATCGCTTTCCAGAAATGTTGAAATCAAGAGCGCTGTGGATTCGAATTTATCCTTAACTCGCTGGAATAAAGTGGAGGCAAAAAGCGCATTGCTGAATGTCGCAATGAATGCACTCCAAGCGATGGAGGCCAACGGTGGAAAACTGAATATCGAAGCAAAATCTGATAGCCATTGGATCGTCTTGAAGTTTTCCGATACGGGTCCCGGTATAAAAGAAGAAGATTTAAGTCAGGTTCTTTTACCTTATGTCACTCGTCGCAAGGGTGGGACAGGCTTAGGTCTCTCTATTGCTAGAAGGGTGACTGAAAGGTACGGAGGAAAACTGACGATCACCTCAGAGCGAGGTGTTGGAACAGAAGTCCGATTCCATCTCCCTGTTTCAGTGGAGAAGGACGCATGATGGAATTTAAAGGCCGTATTCTGGTTGCAGATGACGAACGTCCGCAGAGGGAGATTCTTGTTTCCTCCCTCCTTAAGTCAGGCTATGAGGTTTCTGGTGCAGCCAGTTTGCCCGCTGCTCTATCACTTTTTGAGACAGCGAGCCGATCGGATAAGCCGTTTAATCTGGTTGTCACCGATTTGCGAATGCCCACCGATAAAGAAGGCTTAGAACTTCTCCTCAAGGTCCGCAATCAGGACCCTAAGTGTGAAGTCATTCTGGTAACAGCATTCGCCAGTAGTGAAGTTGCGTTCCAATCTGGTGGAGCGAGGGCGTTTGCATTTTTGGAAAAGCCTCTCGATTTTGAAAAGACTATGCTGACGATCGAGTCTGCTGTTGAAAAGTCTCGACTCGCTCATGAGAACAAACGACTTCGGTCCATGATTTCAAAAGAGTTTGGATTTAGTGGAATCATTGGGAAGCATCCTGGAATGGTTCAACTCTTTGAAAGAATTGAGCGAGTATCAGCAACAGGTGCGACATGCCTTATTCGTGGTGAAAGTGGCACGGGGAAAGAACTCGTTGCCAAGGCTATTCATGATTTAAGTCCTCGCAAGGATGATCCTTTTGTCGCCATCAACTGCGCTGCTATCCCCCCGAATCTTATCGAAAGTGAATTGTACGGACACGAAAAGGGTGTTTTCACCGGCGCGTCTTCGAGACGATCAGGAAGATTTGAAGATGTGGGTGAGGGAACTCTCTTTTTGGATGAGATTGGCGCAATGGATTTGGAATTACAGCCAAAACTATTGAGGTCTCTTCAGGAGCTTGAGTTTTCCAGAGTCGGTTCTTCCGAAGTCATCCCGTTCGGCGGCCGTATCGTTGCAGCGACTGGGAGAGATCTCCGGCAGGCCGTTGAGGCAGGGGAGTTTAGGGAAGATTTGTTTTTCAGATTGAATGTTGTCGTGCTTGAGATTCCTCCTCTCAGGAATCGCAAAGAAGACATTCCGCTCATGGTGGAGCACTTTCTTCTCAAAGGTGGATTGAGGCATGATCGTGAATTTAAAGGCATCACCGGTGAGGTGATGGAGATTTTCGATGGGCATTCTTGGCCCGGTAATGTGAGAGAACTGGAGAATTGTCTCGAAAGAATGATGGTTTTGGGCGAAGGCTCACTGCTTGGAGAAGATCTTTTACCTCCAGGATTACGGGGTGAGTCAGAGAGTTTAGAGCTCGGCCTTGATTCCGTTTTTAATCTGCCCTCCGAGGGGATCGTTCTCGAAGATCTTGAGAAAAACCTCATTGAGCAAGCTCTCATGCGCTCAGACGGGAAATTGGAGCCGGCTGCGAAGATGTTAGGAATCACCTACAAAACGCTTCAATACCGTATCCGGAAATATCGACTGAAAGAAAACCCAGAAGGTCAAAGTGCGAAAAGTGAATAAATTTTCTGATTCAAACGGCTCTGGTAGTCGGATGAAACTTACTGAATAGAGTATAAATACGGGACTCTTAGGTTCGCTCGGAATGAGTCCCTGAATGAATAGAGCAGTCACTTTATAAGAGTGAATCTGCGAAGGAGAAACAGCATGAATGCGGCAATAAAAGCTGGTGTGATCACCCTGTTGATCGTCGGAATCGGATTCGTCTTAATGACATTCCTTACCGACTCTGATCCTCTGCCTCAGGGTGGGTCTTCACGAAATGTAGTTGTTGAAGATCTTGGTCAGCCAAAATCTACCAATACCAAGTTACCGGATCGCCCAAAGCAAAAGGTGTCGGTGAGTGGTGTTGTTCAGGATGTAAATGGAACGCCTCTTCCGCTCGCGGAAGTGATCGTCTCGAATTTTCGGGGAGGCGACGGTATGGGTCTCTCCAAATTGAATGAGACAAGGACCGGAACAGATGGCCGATTTTCATTCACAGACTTGAGTCCGGGTCGACTCCGTTTTCAGGCGTCTCTTTCTGGGTATCAGGGTGGACGCCAAGAGCTCACCTTGACCGGAGATAGCAGTATTGATTCCACGGAAGTCGTACTGGTACTTTCCTCAGGATTGAGCATCAGTGGAACAATATTGGATCCGACTGGCAATCCAATTCCCGGTGTGCAGGTCGCCGCGTTCAAGGAACGTGTCGAGCAAGATGCTCCTCTTCAAACACGCTTGCAGGTGCTCTTGAATTTGGAAGAAATGCAGCAGGAAAATGGAGTCGTTGCAGTCTCCGATGAATCTGGTCGTTACCAGATCTTGGGACTTGAAAACTTGAGTTACCGACTACAGACCGTTGTTTCGGAATTCTCTCCTGCAGAGAAGAGATACATCTCTGCCGGTAGCGAAGGTGTGGATTTCATGCTCGAACTGGGCGGAATCCTATCAGGAGTGGTTTCAGATCCGGGAGGGGTTCCCGTTAGCGATGCTCTTGTTCAGATCTATCGTCAGACGGGCACGATGGACATCATTGAAATTATTCAGGAAAGAGCGTTCCCGCCTCTGGCTTTTAGGAACACCGACGGCGGTGGTCAATTCGAGTTCAATGAGCTCGGTGGTGGTTCCGAATTCCGATTGGTGATCCAGGCCAATGGATATCAGCCTCGTCAGTTTGAGAAATTGTCAGTTGTCTCAGGTGGATCTGAGCAAGTCGACGTGGTGTTGATTCCAGGGCAAGTCATTGAAGGAACAGTTTACGACCCGGACGGTAATGCCCTCGAAGGTGCTCGTTGCAAGATCAACCCGATGGGTACAAGAACTGAAGGTTCACCTATCGAGTTGACAGATGCTGGAATTGAAACGGATGCTAATGGAGCCTTTCGTTTTGATACGTTGGATGAATTGGACTACAGACTCGTCGTCAGCTTCGAAGATTATGCGACCCATCAGCAGTTGCGGATTCGCCCTTCAGCAGAGCCTTTGAGTATTCAGTTAAGTCAAGGCGCTGCCATTAGTGGTGGAGTATTCGACGTAGAGACTTCTGAGCCGATTGCTGGGGCTGTGATTACTGTAAATGATGTGGCAGATGTGAAGAAATCAGCAGTTACAGATTCCTCAGGAACATTTTACGTTCGAGGAGTGACTGAGCAGCGTCGCCCTGTCGCATATTTGAATGTGGATGCCCCTGGATACATGCGCTCCGGAAATGTTGAAGCCAGTGTTGCTGAGGGCGTCGAAACTACGGGGCAGAACTTTTACTTAGAGCGAAATGGTGTGGTGACAGGGATCGTCCTAGATGCCAATGGAAGCCCGTTACAAGGGGTCTCCGTGAGTGCACGAAAAATGCATTCGGAACAAAATCCGGTCGTGGTTAACGCTGCGCCTCCGGTGATGAGTCAGGCAGATGGCTCGTTCGAAGTTGTTGAGGTTTCCCCTGGAACAGAAATGTTCGTTGAGGGAACTCATGCACAATTCTTGACGACCCAATCAGAGACCTTTGATCTTATGGCCGGAGGATCGCTCACGAATGTCACCCTGACAATGAAGGTCGGGGGTGCTATTAGCGGCATTGTGGTAGACGAATCGGGGGTTCCTCTCGAAGGCGCAATTGTTGCGGTTAGAGATGAATGGCTGGGAGATGTAAATCCTGAGTCCTTGCCCAACAAAACAGTCTCAGATGCAGCAGGACAGTTTTCCATCAAGAGTTTGCCGTCTGGATATCACAATTTAATCTGTGCAATGAATGGCTTCTTAACAGTTGAGAAAAGTGAAATCATCGTTGAAGAGGGCATGAACACTGCCAACATTGAATTGAGATTGACTCAAGGGGCTGTACTTGCCGGGCTTGTCACAGACTTTTCAGGTAATCCTATTGAGGGCGCAAGAGTCGTCGCAATCGATACCAGTGATGGTCTTCGGAAAATTTCAAAGAGTTCTGATCTCACGGGCCGATTCAGTTTCGATAATCTCGGGCAGTTTCCTGTAGACCTCGCTGTGGAAAAGAATGGTTTTGCAGAGATTCGTCTGTTTGAGGTTCCGGTCAATGGTGACGAAATTATCGTTCAACTAGAAGCACTCGGTGGACTTCGAGGAACGGTCTTGCAAGAGGATGGAAGTCCGCTGCGAGCCTTTAGCGTTTCGCCACGCATCATTGTGGGTGATAAGCCGACCACAAAGGTACCCGCGAGGACATTCCAACCTGAAGATGGCTTTTTCCAGTTTGATGGCCTCGCTCCCGGAAGATACTCAGTGATCATTGGGGCTCCGGGTTTTGCTCAGGCGACGATTGATGATGTCGTGATTCGCTCAAATGATTGGTTTGATGTACAGACGATACGTCTCGGTCAGGGCGGTCGTGTTCTTGGCCAGATTATCGATTCGAATTCCAATCAGCCTGTTGCCGGTGCAAAGGTGACTGTTATCGGGGGAACTCGAAATTTCTTAACCAGTACAATTCGAACCGGATCCTCACCGCGTAAAGATCAGATCATGACAGGGCCAGATGGATACTTTGAATTCATTGGATTATCTGTCCCTCAAGTAGATTTGAAGGTTGAGCATCGCGCTTATATTACAGAGGTCGTCACGGATGTTTTGAGTGGGACTTCAGATTTGATCGTGGCCATTGGTACGGGTGGCATCATCGAAGGCCGCCTTTTCGAAACGAATGGCGATTCTGTACCTGGCGTTCAGGTGCTTCTCTCAGGAGGAGTCAAAGGAACCGATGCTAGAACTCAGACAGACAGGAAAGGTTTCTTTACTTTCCCTGGGCTACCCACAGGAACCTATACGGTGAGAGTGACAAGCTTCGGAACAACGCAGCGAAAAATTTCACTGAATGACGCGCCCACTTTCGAAGTCTTCCTTCCTGCAGGAACCACAGAGTTTCTTGAAATTGAGTTGGGAGACTGACGGAGTATCCCGAAACAGAAACCTTATTTGAGGTAAATCAGAGGAGGATTTGGGGGCGATGCCCCAAATCCTCCTCTTTTTTTTGCGCTGAGTTCAGGGGAATAATATTCTGATATATCTAAGTCTATATTTTCTAACAACTTGCGAGTTGAAGGTGCAGGGTTTGGTCGCGATAGATAAATTGGCCCACACTTTGCTATTACCGGTTGGAGACGTGAAAATTAGAAGGGTGTGAGGTGTGAGCCCGTTGAAGGCTCCGCTGATCGTCAGTTCTTCTGAAGTCTTGAAAGAGAGAAGTGAATGAGTTTGCTGAATTTCCGGAATCCCGAGCCCAGTGTCTCTCCCCATCTCCTCGGAATGGAATGGAAGAGCTTTCTTTCCCCAAAGAGCCCTGTCTGCATGATTGCAGTCCTTCTGTTCTTAGGGATTCCGGATACTTTTTTCGCTTCTCAAATTTTTCAGGATGGCGTGGACCAGCAGGTTTCAGACACACAAAAAAAGACACCCGACTCCGTAGAGACTCGATCTGAAAAATCAGAGGTCACGAAAGAGAAGATAGTTGCAGTGGCTGACCCTCAAAAAATTGATTCCACCATCCAGAATTGGATCAATGATTTGGGGTCGGATTCTTGGGAAAAGAGAGAATCAGCTGCGCAGAATCTGCTGAAAAAGGGGGCTGTTGTCAGGCCATATTTGGTGAAGGCGCTGAAGAATCAAGATTTAGAAATTCGATCGAAGGCTGAGGAATTAATTTCGAATCTCGATAACCCTGTGCTGGAAGAGACTCGGGAATCGGGTACCGGCGCAACCTTGCGGAGGAAAGTTTTGGTAGGTCCAGGAGGAGTTGTCACCATAGAGTTTGGTGAAGGAGAACTCAGTAAATCAAAAGTGGACATTGTCGACCTCGTCAGACCACGAAATGTTGGGAAAACAACACCCTCTCTCAGACCAGAAAAGACAATAGAACGTTTATTGGAGGACGCGGACTTCGATCCCGTCGAGCAACTGGAGCGAATGCAGCGCGAGTTGTCAAAGGACATTCGATTTGGAATCTCAAGGCCTGCTCAGATCGAAGAGATGTTTAAAGAGCGTACTTCGAGGTCACGTAGACCTCGAAGTACCTTCTTCAGTGGCAGTCGTACTTCATGGGGGTCTTCAGAGAGTCACCAGACAGAGATCCTCAATGGAGAGGTCGTCTTAAATATTCAGAGTGATGGCCAACGTCTTCGTGTGGAGCCGATGGGATTCGAATTAGAAGAGGTTCACCCTGGGCTTAAATCGCATCTTCTAGGTATAGAAAATGCGAACTACATGATTCGTTCGATACGTGAAGATAGTTTAGCTCAGAAATTAGGCTTTAAGGTTTGGGATATTTTTCTCAAGTCAGACGATCAAGATATTGAAAATAACTTACATCTCGCAGGTGCATTCCGACAACCATTGAAGCCGCTGGAGTTTCAAGTCATGCGTAAAGGGAAATGCGTGATTCTCTCAACAAAAATCAGTCATGAAAAAACTAATAAATAATTTCGATAACTTTGAAGGGTTACGATGAAAAATCTACTTCGCAGGGCGAGCTTGTTAATGCTCGCTGGAATATTTTTACCCGCATGTATTCATGTGCATCCCTCAGGTGTAGTTCTGGCAGAAGAGACTTTGTCAGTGAAGTCAGCAAATGAAAATAAGTCCGCTGAAGCCGCTGTAGAAGTGGATGACCATGAGGATTCAGATGCCGGAAGACCCGCCAACAGAAGGCGTTCAAGAAATGAAGCCGCAGAGCCAGAACTCGAAGCTTTGCGGGGTGAGTTGGCGCGTTTGATGGATATGGCGAGGGTGATAGAGGAGCGCATTCAAGATCTTGAAGAGAATGGAACCGGTCGCGGAGATCGCTTGAGGAGAAATCAGGCGCGTTCGCGAGATGATCGAGCTCGTGGCGACGATTCAAGATCACCGCATCGAGACAGACGCGATCGTCGTGAAGAAGAACGGGGTCGTGATCGAGTTGAGCATCGTAATCATGAAGAGAATCGTGATTGGGATCGTGAAGAGCATCGTGATCGTGAAGAGCATCGT
>JACKQG010000068.1_pt1 | contig 142063 bp, 117 predicted proteins | sample 8237621 | NCBI WGS metagenome assembly JACKQG01 (sample SAMN15677084, study PRJNA649215) | marine metagenome | biome: marine; feature: Black Sea; material: saline water; isolation source: suspended particulate matter (SPM) from the Black Sea western gyre | collected 2013-06-09/2013-06-10... | reverse complement strand
CACCGTGCTTCTGAGGACACCGCTCTACCTATCGGGTTTTCACAAACATTATCTCAGCCCTACATTGTGGCGAGAATGACCGAAATTTTGCTCTCAGCAGGTCCGCTTAAAAAAGTTTTGGAGGTGGGCACTGGATCAGGTTATCAGGCAACTATTTTAGCTCAATTAGTTGATGAGGTTTATACCGTTGAGCGAATTGAACCATTGTTGAAGAAAGCCAAGGAGCGGTTTAGAAAGCTGCGGCTTAGCAATATCACAGCTGAACTATCCGATGGTTGTTTTGGCTGGGAAAAGCATGCGCTATATGACGGCATTATTACGACTGCGGCGCCTCAATCCATTCCTCGAGGGTTACTTGAGCAACTTGCTCCGGATGGCGTGTTGGTCATACCTGTGGGTATTGGAGATACCCAAGATTTACGTGTCGTCAGACGACTTGGTGGTTCGTCTGAGTTTGATCAAGAGGTTGTTGAGAAGGTAAAATTTGTACCGCTATTAAGTGGTTTGGCCCGCAGTCTATAAAGGATATGCTATGAATAACTGGCGACATCATATTATGTTGTTCTTTAAAGGATTAGCCATGGGTGCTGCCGACGTTGTCCCTGGCGTGTCTGGAGGAACTATTGCATTTGTTAGCGGCATCTACACCGAACTGATCAACACTATTAAATCCATTAATCTGCAAGCCTTTAAAATTCTCAGGCACCAAGGTATCTTGGCCACGTGGAAACATATCAATGGTACGTTCATTGTGGTTCTACTTGGAGGCATACTGACTAGTCTGTTTTCGCTTGCGCGAGTTATGCATTATCTTTTGGATACATACCCATTACCTCTGTGGGCTTTTTTCACCGGTTTAATCGTGGGCTCGGTGATCTATCTCTTGCGACTGCATCCGCTATCTGGGGGTTTAGAGAAAACTTTCTTTGTACTTGGTAGCGTTATTGCTTATGGGATTTCAACGGCTCCTCCCATGGTTTTAGAGGGAAATTTAATTACGATGTTTTTCGCAGGATCTATAGCCCTCTGCGCTATGATTCTACCTGGCATCTCAGGATCATTTATCCTCGTGCTACTCGGACTTTATCCTGTTTTTATTGGTGCTATAGCAAATCTCCAACTTGATATTCTTGTCGTTTTTGCGAGTGGTGGCATCATAGGCTTAATGCTGTTTAGTCGATTATTGTCTTGGCTGTTGGCTCATTTTCAAGGCAGGGTTATTGCTGTTATGTGCGGATTTTTAGTGGGCAGTCTAAATGTAATTTGGCCGTGGAAACAAATTTTTGCCGCGGGTCAAGGTATAGGGCAGTCCTCCAGTAATCTGTTACCGCATCAGTTTCTTTCAGTTGTAGGCCAAGATCCCCAGACATTAATTTGCTTAACAACATTTTTTCTAGGGCTGGCTCTAGTGCTGCTTTTGGAGTACGCGGCTAAAATTAAACCTGATCCTGCTAGTTAAGGATATTGTTTTGACAAACGTTACCTTATTGTTGTTTCTATTACTTATTATTGTTGGATGTTCTACGTCCCCGGCATCGGTTGTTCATCGTGATCAACCGCCAAATATTCGAATCAAAACACATCAAGTAGAGGTTGGAGAGACACTTTACTCCATTGCTTGGCGTTACGACTTAAAGGTCGACATGCTGGCTCAAGCCAACAGTCTCGATCGATCCTACCTTATTACGCCGGGCCAAACCTTAACCTTAATTCTGGGCAATCCTAAGTCTGGGGTGAGTGCGCCTAACCAGCATAGGGTTTTAAAAGGAGACACCTTGTTTTCAATTGCCTCAGAGCATGGGGTTGAAGTGGAGTCTTTGGCGCGAGTAAATAATTTGGACTCCCCATTCTTACTCTATCCTGGTCAAATTATTACTCTGGACATAAATAAGCTGAACATAGTGCAGAGGGACACATCCCAGGCATCTAATAACCGTATACCAGCGCGTCAAAATACAGTAAAAAAGCCCGTTTATAGTAAAAATTTACAGTGGAAATGGCCAGTTAAAGGAGAGGTAATAGAGGGTTTTCGTCCTGATAAATTACAAAAGGGGATCAAAATTAAATCTTCGGACTCGATTGTCCATGCTGCAGCCCCGGGGAATGTGGTGTATGCAGGCTCAGGCTTACGTGGCTATGGAAAGTTGATTATCATAAAGCATAGTGATATGTTATTAAGCGCCTATGCTAATAATGAGGAACTACTCGTTGAAGTCGGTCAGACTGTTAAGCATAAGGATGAAATTTCAAAGCTTGGCGTTGATGGAATGATGTACTTTGAGATAAGGAAAGATGGTGATCCGGTTAATCCATTAAAATATATAAAATAGTATCTACATAATGGTTAATAGGATTAATAAGAGGGTTGGCAGATAGATTAGTCGCTGTAAATAAAAAAAATAAATTGCAACGAGCTGCAAAATAATGGTCGAGGATGTAATTTTGGGTGGGCCTAAAACACAGGCTGGCAGAGACCCGAAGGTTAATTCAAATGAAAGTCGAGCTCTTCGAACTATCGATGCTACGACTATTTATCTTAAAGAAATTGGTTATTCACCTTTATTAACCGCTGCTGAAGAAGTGGCGTATACCCGCAAATTAAAGAAGGGCTGCACGGTATCCCGTCATAAAATGATCGAGAGCAACCTGCGCCTAGTGGTCAAAATATCACGCCGTTATCTCAATCGTGGTCTAGAATTACTCGACCTTATTGAGGAGGGCAACTTGGGTTTAATGAGGGCTGTCGAAAAATTCGATCCTGAATTAGGTTATCGCTTTTCAACCTATGCAACCTGGTGGATTCGGCAAACGATTGAGCGAGCCATCATGAACCAAACACGCACGGTCAGGTTGCCTGTTCACGTTGTTAAAGAATTAAATATTTATCTACGTGCGTCTCGCAAATTAGTTCAAAAACTAGATCACAACCCAACGCCCAAGGAAATAGCGGCAGAGGTTGATAAGCCCATCGAAGATGTGATCAAGATATTAAGCCTGAGTGAACGTACTTCATCTTTAGATACACCGGTAGCTGACCAAGAGAGGTCGCTTGTTGATACTGTTGCTGACCGCGGTAAATTGGGGCCTCAGGGTAGTGTCGAGACCGATGATCTATCAGCGGTCTTAGTTGGATGGCTAGAGCAATTGCCATTGAAACAAAAAGAGGTATTGATACGAAGGTTTGGGCTTCTGAGCCACCAAGAGGCAACCTTGGAGCAGATCGGGTTGGAGATAGGCTTGACGAGAGAGCGAGTTAGGCAGATTCAAGTTGATGGGCTAAGGAGGTTGCGGGACATTTTGCGTCAGCACAATCTAGAGAGTGCCGATTTATTCGAAGATTTAATGAATCAAGAATACTAAAAACCCCAGAAAATTCTGGGGTTTTTAGCTTTAGACTACACGATAACGTTATTCTCTTTGGGTCAATTCGATTTATAGCTACTTAAAAGAATATTCCGTTAAGAGGTAGTAGTCCTGAGATAACAAGACTGACCATGGCCATAACATTAATTAAAATATTCATCGCAGGTCCAGAGGTGTCCTTGAATGGATCTCCAACGGTATCTCCAACAACAACAGCTGAGTGAGTGTCTGAGCCCTTACCACCTAGATTGCCTTTTTCGACATACTTTTTAGCATTATCCCAAGCGCCACCGGCGTTTGCCATAAACAGGGCCAATGCTACACAGCCTAAAAGACCGCCAGCTAGCATGCCACCTAAGGCTATCGCACCTAAGCCAAATCCAACAACTGCTGGCATAGCAACCGCTATAATACCCGGTAGCATCATCTTCTTTAGGGCCGCTTCGGTTGCAATTTCGACACATTTTTCAGAATCTGGATCAGCAGATCCTTCCATTAATCCTGGAATTTCTTTGAACTGTCTTCTAATTTCGTTAATCATTTCAAAGGCTGCATCACCTACCGCTTTCATAGTGATAGAGGATATTAAAAACGGAATGCAGATACCTATGAACATCCCTGCAAGGACCATAGGATCTGTCAACGATAGCGAGAAAGCCTCGCCATACTTCATTGAAATTTGCGCTGAATATGCAGAAATAATCGCGAGGGCTGCTAGAGCTGCGGCACCAATTGCGAAGCCTTTACCAATTGCAGCAGTCGTATTGCCTAACTCATCAAGAGAATCTGTAATATCTCGGACTTCTTTACCCATGCCGGCCATTTCTGCAATGCCACCAGCATTGTCAGCAACTGGGCCATAAGCATCAATCGCCATTGTTATACCAACAGTAGATAGCATTCCTACTGCCGCTATACCAACACCATATACGCCAGGGATGCCAGCCGAGCCTGCTATTGAAGTAGAGATAAGAATAATGGTGGCAAGAATTAGAATGGGGATAACGACCGATTGCATGCCAACAGAAAGCCCTGAGATCATGACAGTTGCAGGACCGGTTTCACCTGATTCGGCAATCTTTCGAACAGGGCTTCCGCCGGTGTAATATTCAGTTATCAAGCCTATGAGTACGCCACCTACAGCGCCAGAAATAACACACAACAAAACACCCATAGGCACATCACCCATAGATTGAATGAGGAAATAGGCCATCACAATAAAAATTAAGGGTGCTAAGAGGGTTCCAGATCTAAGCGCATTAGCGGGTGCTTTCGCTGATTGAAGCTTAACAATGAAGATCCCAACAATAGAGGCTACCAAACCAATAGATGCGAGCCCTAAAGGGAGCATCATTAAGCTTTCTGAGTTCGATGCAGTTATCGTATATGCGATGGCTATTGAAGCGATCATTGATCCACAATATGACTCAAAAATATCCGATCCCATGCCAGCGACATCACCGACGTTATCACCTACATTGTCAGCGATAACTCCTGGGTTTCTTGGGTCATCTTCAGGAATTCCTGCTTCGATTTTCCCAACCAGGTCAGCACCAACATCAGCACTTTTAGTAAAGATACCACCACCCACTCTAGAAAATAAGGCTACAACGGACGCGCCCATTCCAAATCCTTCTAGGGCATGGACATGAGAAGCACCGTTAGCGGCATAGAAATAATACAACCCACCCAAACCGATTAATCCTAGTGAGGCAACACATAGGCCCATAACAGAACCGCCATAAAAAGACACAGACAGAGCTGCGGCAGCACCATCCTGTTGGGCAGCCGTGGCAGTCCTAACATTAGCTTTCGTTGCGGCGTACATTCCAATAAAGCCTGCTAGAGACGAGCAGAACGCGCCGACGACAACCGCGATAGCTGTTGCGGTGGTTAGGAATATTTGAGTAAGCGCGACAAGAACAACAATAAAAATCAGCAGGTACTTGTATTCAGTTTTCATAAAAGCAAGTGCGCCGTTATGGATTTGATCACCAATTTTCTTAACCTTATCTTCACCGTCGGGATATCTCATTACCAATCGGTAAACAACAAATGCGGCTATCATGCCAAAAAGACCCAATAGGGGTGGAAGTAGTGAAGTATTCATTTAAAAAACCCTTTTATTTTCGAACGCGCATTCTAGCAAAAAAAAGTAAAAAAAAACCTATTTTTGATACCTATACTTAACATCCAAGCAAAAAAGTTAGCTTAATTAAGGTCAATTTATAAGAATTAAAGAAAGAGGCGGATGTCCGTGGTCGAGGATACCCTGATAAGTCATTGATCGGAGATAATTGATCGACGTTCAAGCGACGATGGATTGACTATCTGTCGCAGCATGCGAGTTTTCATAGCTCCTTCTAGTATTTCTTATTATCTTATTTATGGAGCGCTTAATTGCTCTATCATTGCTGAATATTTAACCTGAATGATTACTGTGAACGTATAATTAGTGTCTTTTATGATTTTTAGGGTAAGTATGCCGAACGAATGCTCTTCGGGGCTAGACTATAAATCTTGACCTTGCGTTACAGCGTCAATTGAGCGAGTCCGGCGACGAAAGAAGTACTTTTCATAAATGAGTAGATTATTATCAAGGGCGACCATCGCTTGCCCCTCTCGGCTAGGAGATTGTTAGTGGAGTTAGATAGTCGCGAGCTATCCTTGAAAGGTCTAAGTGGCTAATTAAAATGACCTTGATTTTGAGTATTTTACCCCAATACTATGGGGATCATAATTTTGCATATTTTAAGCGTTATATATCTTGATCGATTAGCAGAGGAATTACCTTGAATAACAATGTTCGGCTAGCAGCATTTTTCGTTGTATCTCTTATGGTGTGGTTTGGAAGTGGATTCTTAATCTCCCCTAAATCGGATGAAGTTCAGCAGTCGGCGCCTGCACCGCTGACTGTTGTCCAGGTGACTCAGTATTCTGAACAGCTTTTTCGCCCTAAATTAACGCTGAGAGCTCACACTGAGTCAAATAGGACAGTTAATGTTTTAGCGCAGATGGCTGGCCAGATTTCTAAGATACTGGTAGCGGAGGGCGCTTTGGTTAGCAAGGGTGATGCGATATGTCAGATAAACGCAGAGGACCGATATTTGCGTTTAGATCAAGCCAAGGCAAATCTCGAACAATCCGATATCTCATACCGAGGGGCCTTAAAGCTCAAAACAGGCGGTTATCAATCTGACTTGGCAATTTCCCAGGCGAAGGCAAACCTTGCTGCGGCGAGAGCTAATCTTAAGCGCGCCCAGCTTAATGTGGACAACTTGCAGGTGACTGCCCCATTTGCAGGCATTGTTGAAAACAGGCCAGTAGAAGTGGGCGACTATGTTGTTCAAGGCAGCCTATGTGCCTCTGTAGTTGAGTTACACCCCATAAAAATAAAGGCTTTGGTGAGTGAAAAAGACATTAATAGAATCGATATGGGTAGTTTAGCGACTGTCACCTTAGGTGATGGGCAAACAGTCTCGGCCACGGTCACCTATTTAGCTCATGAAGCGAATACAACGACTCGCAGCTATCGTTTGGAGGCGACTGCTAGCAATGTTGATCGATCAATAAGGGCTGGTCTTTCCTCGCGCTTAGATATACTTCTTAACGGAGTCAATGCGCATTTAATCCCTGCTAGTAGTGTTTTACTGAATGACCTTGGCCAGACCGTGGTGCGAGTGTTGCTAGAAGGGAACTTAGTTGATTCGGTAAAAGTGTCTAGCTTAGGAGAGGCAAGGGACGGGATTTGGGTCTCAGGATTACCCTCGAAGGTCTCAGTGATTACGGTAGGCCAAAATTATATTATTGACGGTGAAAGTGTTGATCCTACTTTTATTGCTGCCGAAGCTAACTGATAGAACGGAATATCAATTTAATGAATTTTTTTAGACTTATAGTGAATCACACTAGAGCAACGCTCTCTATCATGTTACTCATCCTTGTCGCAGGAGCCATGTCACGGGTGTCTATGCCTGTGGAGATGACCCCTAACGTGACACTGCCTGTGGTTATGGTAATGGTTCGGCATGATGGAATCTCCCCTGAAGACGGTGCTAGATTACTTATAAGGCCTATAGAAAAGGAGTTGAAAACACTTGATGGAATAGAGGAAATTAAAGCTACCGCTCGAGAAAGTATGGTGATTGTTACTGCGGAATTTGAATCTAGTGAGGATATTAAAAATGCAGTAGCTGATGTGCGTGAGGCGGTAGATCGTGCGAAAGCTGAGTTTCCTTTAGATACCAAAGAACCGATCGTCAATGAGCTCAGCCCCAGCCCTGAGCCGACAATTATTGTTACTTTTTCTGGAGAAAATGTGACTGAGCGAGAGTTATATTCAGCCACAAAATATTATCAGCGACAGTTGGAAATGCTCCCTGACGTCTTAACTGCAGGTATATCAGGGCATCGTGACGAGGTTGTTGATGTTGTTATTGACCCTTCACGGCTGGAGCAATATGGCTTAAGAATTGACGAGATCATCCAGACGGTAAGGGTCAATAACTTATTGATCCCGGCGGGAGAGATGGATGCTGCCCAGGGCAGGTTCGGTATTAAGGTGCCTGCGTTAATTGAAACGGCGGCCGATATCCGCACGTTACCTATCCGCAATAACTCAGATGGTACTGTAACTCTAGGTGATATAGCTGACGTTCGCCGTACATTTAAAGATCCTAACGGTTACAGCATACTAAACGGTAAAAAAACGATTGCCCTTGATGTACGCAAGCGTATTACCGCTAATGAAATTAGGACGGTGGAAGCAGTTAGAGAAACGGTGGCACAATCGAGGGATCTTTTTTCAGCTGACATGGAGATAGGTTATACCTTTGATAGTTCTGTGATGACCAATGACATGATTAGTGAGTTGCAGGGTAATATTATTACAGCAATGTGTTTAGTGCTGATATTGGTGGTCGCCACGTTAGGTGTCAAGTCTGGGTTGTTAGTGGGATTCGGCATTCCATTTTGTCTCTTGGGTGCATTAATTGTCGTGAATTCGTTGGGCTACAGCTTTAATTTTATGGTGATGTTTGGTCTATTATTGTCACTGGGTATGTTGATTGATGGTGCGATTGTAGTTGTGGAATTTGCTAGTACCAAGGCCGCCGCTGGACTTTCTACTCGAGATGCATATATTTCAGCGGTACAACGCATGGCAGTTCCTGTGATAGCCTCTACAGGGACTACTTTAGCCGCATTTTTGCCCCTATTATTCTGGCCAGGCGTTTCTGGTGACTTTATGTCTTATCTACCCATAACGGTCTTTGCCGTTTTGGGATGGTCTTTAATGTATGCGCTAATTTTTGCGCCTACTTTGGGTATTGCACTTGCTCGACGTCGCGGTAAAGGGAAGAAACTCCCCGAAAACCATCAATCAGAAGAGTCGGCCAAGACCTTATTTCAGCCGCTAATAGACGTTTATTTGAAGGCTCTAAATCCCATTATTAAGTCTCCGATTAAATTTATCTTGGCATCAATGCTAGTGATCGTTGGGATCTTTTTTGCGTATGGAAAGTTTAACGGGGGACAAGATTTCTTTGCTCAAATAGAGAGTCAATATGGAATGCTAGAGGTGCGGGCGCAGGGAAATTTATCTATTGATGAACAGAGAGAAATTACGCTCAAGGTGCATGAAATTGTCTCAGAGATTGAAGGCGTAAATAATCTTTATGGCTACAGCAGTAATGATAGTTCTGTCGTGTATGGTTCTGATGTCAGTAGAGATCAGATAAGTTCTTTTTTGGTAGAGCTCTTCCCTAGAGAGCAGCGAGAAAAAGGCAGTGATGTGGTGTTTGCGGCAATTAGAGAGGGTATCAGTGAGTTGCCTGGTATTTATGCCACAGGACAGGAAATGGAGACTGGACCGCCTACAGGCAAGGATATTCAGATTCAGGTTTCGTCATCGGATCGTCAGGCTTTGTATAAAACTGTTTCGCAAATCAGGCAGTGGATTGACGGCAATGTTGAGGGAATTAGAAATCTGCAAGACACTCTACCATTAGCTGGTATCCAGTGGGAGGTTGAGGTCGACCGCGCTCGAGCCGCCATGCTGGGTGTTAATGTTGCCGACGTAGGTAATATGGTACAGATGGTTACCGGCGGCATCATAATTGGCGAGTTTCGGCCAGATGATGCAGACGGCGAAATTGAAATTAGACTGCGTTATCCGAAACAGGATCGTCAGTTAACGACTATAGATAATTTAAGCGTCAACACTCCCAATGGCCCAGTATCCATAAGTAGCTTCAGTCAACGAATAGCTAAACCTAGAGTTGATGCCATTCAACGATACGACATGCTTGAAACGGTACTGATTCTAGGGAATTCAAAAGATGGATATTTGGCTGACAATCAAACCAATGAGATTGGTGCCTGGATAGACCAGCAAGATTTCGGTTCATCAGTAAAAATACGTTTCCGTGGTGCCAATGAAGAGCAGGCCAACGCAGCAGCCTTTTTATCGACAGCGTTCTCATTAGCCATGTCTTTAATGATGATAATGCTAGTCATGCAGTTTAATAGTTTCTACCAGGCAGGGCTGATTCTTTTCTCTGTGGTGCTATCGACCGCTGGCGTTTTACTTGGTCTAATAGCTTCTCAAGCACCCTTTAGTACGGTTCTGACCGGTGTTGGTATAGTTGCTCTGGCGGGTATAGTGGTCAATAACAATATCGTATTGATTGATACCTATAACTACCTGAGGCGAAATAATAGTTTATTGACCTCATCAGAAGCGGTTTTGGCAGCGGCAAAATCACGATTCAGACCCGTTATGCTTACAACGGTGACGACTATTGTTGGATTACTGCCGCTTGCAAACGGCCTTAGTATCGACATTGTAAATCGCACTTATACTGTTGGCGGCATGGTGGCGTCTTGGTGGCAGCCACTGGCAAGTGCCATTGTAAATGGACTCGCTTTTTCGACTATTCTGACACTATTGTTAACGCCTGCAATGCTGTTAATACCAGATATTATATCTAAACGTCTCGGGTTTCGTGTTGCTGACCATCAGTTTGAAGATGAAGCGCCCTGATCAACATGCAGGTGTCTTGATGTTTTTTTATGGGGACGAAAAGCTAACAAAGGCCATGTAAGTGAAAAAAATCATTCACTGTGACTGTGATTGTTTTTACGCTGCTATCGAGATGCGCGATGACCCCTCGTTGCAGAATTTACCCGTAGCTGTAGGTGGAAAATCAGACAGACGTGGAGTGGTTGCGACCTGTAATTACAAGGCACGGCAGTTTGGCGTTAGGTCGGCTATGCCCACTGCGCATGCCCTCAGGCTATGCCCTGATCTTGTTGTTATCCCTGGAACTATGGCTAAGTACCGTCAAGCAGCCCAGCAAATACGCCAAATTTTCTATCGATTTACCGATAAAGTTGAGCCCTTATCTCTCGATGAGGCTTACTTGGATGTTAGTGATTGCACCGATTTTCAAGGCAGCGCTACGTTGATTGCAGAGGAAATACGAAAAATTATAGCTGAAGAAGTAGGGGTTACAGCTTCTGCAGGCGTGGCGCCTAATAAATTCCTAGCAAAAGTCGCTAGCGACTTAAACAAGCCAAATGGACAATTCGTTATTACCCCCGATAATGTTGAGGGCTTTGTGAAAACACTAGCCGTTAAGCGAATATTTGGTGTGGGCAAGGTGACTAATGAAAAACTTGATCGGTTAGGGATTAAAACCTGTGGAGATTTGCAGCAGAGATCTCTTATTGAGTTGGTGGATAAATTTGGCACTTTTGGTAAACGTCTTCATGATTTAAGTTTTGGTGTAGATAACCGTCAGGTTAACTCGAATAACCGACGAAAATCACTCAGTGTTGAGCATACTTATACTGACGATTTGCCCAGTCAGTCTGTTTGTGTTCCGAAAATTGCGGATCTATTGATAGAGTTACGGAGTCGCCTACGCCGTGTCGATAGTGACTATTTAGTGACCAAACAGTTTATTAAGGTGAAATTTAATGACTTCACAAGCACCACTGTTGAACGTCAGACGACAAAAGGCTTACCTATAGAGAGCTTTGAAGATTTATTTTATCAGGCGTGGGAGCGAGGCAAGCGGCCGGTAAGATTAATGGGTGTGGGGGTGCGATTTATCGACACGAGTCAGCAAGATTTGGCGTTACAACTCGATTTATTTGACTAAATAACAGTTTTATTCTTTTGTTTGTGTGAAAGGCTAAGGTCTTTTGTTAGACTAAGAAGTCGCCTTTACTCTGAAAAAAATTGTGACTTCACGATCCAGTAAAAATGCTATCCGCAGGGAGCTACGCCGAAAGACGGCGGAGTTCTTGTCGCTGGGTGGTGAAATCAAAAAACATGGTGCTGGTGAAACGGGTGAACCCGCCGACAAACCTCGGGGCCGATCAGCATTTGTGAGCAGTGAGCCGCCAAAAACTAGAACTTATATTAATGATGTAGTCTTAGCTCTAGATAGCCGGAAAACCAAAAAGAGCCCTCCAAAAGTGGTCAAGGCCTCCAAGCGGCCAACAAAAAAAATCATTTATGATGATTTTGGTGAGCCAATTCGTGAGATTTGGTCAACTGAGTAATCGTATCTAAAAGGATGTTTATATTACGGGGTAATACTCGGCTGCATAAAAATATTAAAATCAGCTTATATCTTCGCCTCTAGCTTGCTTGTCTGCATGATAGCTAGAACGCACTAGAGGACCACAGGCTGCCTGCTTGAATCCAATACTTTCTGCGTAAGCAGTATATTCTGCGAATTCATCTGGATGAACAAAGCGATCTATCGGGAAATGATTGACTGATGGTTGCAGATATTGACCAACCGTAAGCATATCAACATCGTGTTCACGGAGATCATCCAATGTCCTCAGTAGCTCATCTTTAGTTTCACCAAGCCCTACCATCAAGCCGGACTTGGTTTTTACCCGTGGGTTTAGTGCCTTGTATTCTTTGAGTAGCTTAAGAGACCAAGCATAGTTTGCGCCCGGGCGAGCCTCCCTATATAGCCGCGACACAGTTTCCATGTTGTGATTAAAAACGTCCGGCGGTGTCTTGGATAGTATGTCTAGGGCTGGAGTCATACGGCCACGAAAATCTGGTACCAACACCTCCACCTGTAAGCCAGGTGATAAAATTTTTGCCTCACGTATACAGTCTGCAAAGTGCTGTGCGCCACCATCGCGAAGGTCATCTCGATCTACCGAGGTAATAACGACGTATTTCAATCCCATCTCTTGAATAGCAGCGGCTAAGTTTCTAGGTTCATCAATATCAAGGTCATTTGGTTTGCCGTGTCCTACATCACAAAAAGGACAGCGCCGTGTGCATATTTCACCCATGATCATAAATGTCGCTGTGCCGCCGCTAAAGCATTCGTGAAGATTGGGGCAGGCTGCTTCCTCACATACTGTGGACATCTTGTGACGTCTTAGAATATTTTTAATTTCCTGAACTTTAGGTGAGGCTGTAAGACGGATACGCATCCATTCTGGTTTGCGCTGAATCATATTTGTCGGGATCACTTTTACTGGAATTCGCTCAACCTTGTCGGCACTGCGAAGCTTTTCGCCCTTCTGCAATCGTCGTGTGCGTTGTGGAGGTACACTGTCAAATGACATAGCTAGGTTTCTTCCTTAATCGCTAACATGAGGTAATGGTTGTCCTATCGAGTAGTCATTATAACCGAGTCCAATCGTTAAATACCCCGCTAATTTCTCACTTACCACCTTGATATCTGGAGAAGGATTAACTAAATCAGCGACTTGAGTCATAACAACACCCAGGCCGCAGGGATTAATGCGTTGCCACGGACTCATATCCATATTAATGTTGAAATTGAGGCCGTGATAGCTACAGCCTTTACGGATACGCAATCCTAAAGAGGCAATTTTCTCCCCGTTATCAACATAAACGCCTGGGGCTTCACGTCGAGGTGAAGCCGAAATATTCCAGCAGTTTAGCGTATCAACAAGAGCTTTCTCAATGAGAGATACTAACTGTCGAACACCGATATTTAAGCGCCGCAAGTCAATAAGTAAATAAGCGGTGATTTGTCCGGGACCATGATAGGTGACATGCCCACCACGATCACTTTTTACAACAGGTATGTCACCAGGTACTAAAATATATTCTTCTTTGCCCGCCTGACCTTGAGTGAAGACCGGATAATGTTCAACAAACCAAATTTCATCCGCGGTTGCTTCGTTGCGTTCTTCATTGAATGTTTTCATCGCATTAAAGGTGTGATTGTATTGCTGGATACCTAATTGGCGAATAATTAAAGGCGTTTCAGGCACCATTGTTATAACACCATCTTGACTCGCGGGCTTGTTTTTAATGCCGCAAATATACTTTCTAGCTGAGATTTTCCAGTGGCCTTTATAACAACGGTCATAGCTTGCCAGCTACCCTTACTACTGTCTCGGACCGATATCTTCTGGCGGTCAAAACCCGGCGCGTGTTTATCCATTACGGCAAGGACATGTTCGTTAAAGCTTGTATGTGCTTCTCCTAAAACTTTAATTGGATAGTCACAGGGGAACACTATCTTTGGATGATTTTTTTCAGTCATGGGTATAGTCTCACGACAGTAATCGAGTGAATAAAAGAATTATCCAGTCAAATAATTGGGAAAAGATACCTGCCTTGGGAATACTTTTCTCCGCGACTAGGGGGATATCTACTAGGGCTTCCCCATCTAAGCTAACGTGCAGCTGCCCAAGTTCTTGCCCGGCTGTTACCGGAGCTTTGATTAAGTCGTTAACTAGAATGTTGGCTTTAAGATTTTTTTCAGAACCGCGAGGGACTGTTAGAGTCACATCTTCTGCAATAGTCAAATTCAAAAACTCTTCTGCGCCGTACCACACCTTAGCTCCGGTTTTTAATATTTCGCCAGCGGTGTAGACTACTTTTGTATCATAGTAGCGAAATCCATATGATAGCAATCTTTGGGATTCGCGCGCTCGGGATTCATCGCTACTAGCACCCATAACCACTGCGATAAGCCTCATTCCACGGCTTTTTGCGGAAGAAACTAGGCAGTAACCCGCTTCACTGGTATGCCCCGTCTTTAAACCGTCAACGCTATTATCACGCCACAGTAGACGATTGCGGTTTGGCTGATTGATATTATTATGCTCGAAGTATTTTTTAGCATAAATTTCATAGTATTCCGGATGATCGCGAATAATTGCGCTTGCAATAATGCCTAAATCGCGTGCTGAAGTAACCATTCCCTCTTCAGGCAGTCCGGTAGCGTTCAAATACTCGGTATTACGCATTCCTAATATCTCTGCCTGCTGATTCATCATATCGGCAAACGCATATTCACTGCCGGCAATATGTTCTGCTAGCGCAATGGCAGCATCATTGCCTGACTGTATGATCACCCCATGCATTAGATCAAGCACAGATACTTTGGTGCGTGGGCTGAGAAACATAGTTGAACCATCAGTTTTAGCGCCACCTAGAATCCAAGCATTATCACTAATCAGTACCTCACTATCCTCCTGAAGGCGCTGGGCAGCGATCTCGTTAGATACAATATAGGTGGTCATCATCTTGGCGAGACTGGCTGGAGGTAATTGTTCGTCTGCATTTCTCTCTAGTAATACCTTACCAGTGGTAGCATCAATTAATATCCATGCCTTAGCGGCAATTTCTGGTTCAGCAGGCCTCAATATTTGGCTATAAGCCGGAGTGGCGAGAGAGATCGCTATTGCAATTAGTAGAGCAGAGAAGAGCCATTTCTTAGCCATAGCTGGGACACCATATTGTCAGTAAAAGTAAGCACTAAGTTTAGCACTCCATAGACATTCATGGGCACTTGAAAAAGTTATTTATGGGGGTTAAGACAAAAAAATTTCAACACGGCAGCAGAGTACAAAAAAACTATGAGCAGTCTTCTGCTAATTTACACTGACTGGTTCTAATTTGCTGGCTTAATTGATGAACAGCCATGGCGTATTTGGCTCTAGGATTGTAGCGGCCAATAACATAAAAATTATGCAGGCCCAGCCAGTATTCTTGACCATACTTGGCTTCAAAGCGCAGTGGGAATGCGGTGAGATCTTTAGCAACCTGATCAGTTGGCGTATAGCCCTGAGTAATAAGTTCAGCAATTGTGGTTTTTGGACGCTTCATTTTGTTGAGCGTAGCTGAATCGGGGATATTCTTAACATGCGCCCGCGTAGCCACTGGCAAGCCAGTTTTCCAACCATGCTTTTTAAAATAATTAGCTACACTTCCTATAGCATCGGTGGGATTGGTCCAGATGTCTGCGAATTCATCTCCATCGTAATCGACCGCGTAGTTACGATAGCTGTTTGGCATAAACTGGCCCCAACCCATTGCGCCAGCGTAAGAACCTTTGAGTGTTAATGGGTCCTTTCCTTGCTCGCGGGCCAGGAGTAATAAATGTTCGAGCTGAGTGGTAAAGAAGATCTTCCTAGACTCGCGTTTTTCAGTATAGGTGTAATAGTCAAATGCCAATGTGGTCAAAGCATCAATGACTCTATAGCTTCCTACATTACGCCCGTAATTAGTTTCAACTCCGATAATACTCACGATAATAGCAGGATCAACCCCAAATTCTTTTTCAGCACGCTCAAGAGTTTCTTGATTTTCTTGCCAAAATTGAACACCTCTAGAGGTTCTTTTGTTGGTAACAAAAATCTTACGGTATTCATGCCATGGTTTTGCTTTTTCTGCTGGGCGACTCATGGCTTTTACTATGCTTTTTTGGTGCATTGCACTTGCCAGCCACGTCTCAATTTGGGATTTTTCGAAATCATGCTTATTGACCATGGTACTTATAAAATCTGATGCTTCAGGGTGTTTTGAATAGTCGGCTAAGACAGTTACAGAGACAGATAAAAGCACTCCCAAAATGACTAATTTAAGTGTCGACATCAAAGGTTTGTCCTCATACGGTTGGGCTCTGTGCTAATAGCCATGAGCAAACCAAATCCAATAAATAGCGTTAAAATAGCCGTGCCACCGTAACTGATCATCGGTAGCGGGGCTCCTACTACAGGCAATATACCCGATACCATACCCATATTCACGAAAACATAGATAAAAAAGATTAAACCTAAACTGCCGGCGAGTAATCGACCAAATTGAGACTGAGCGTTAAAAGAGATAAATAGGCACCTGGCAATGACTAATGTATATAGCGTGAGAAGAGTAAGGACGCCAATCAAACCGAATTCTTCGGCTAGTACCGCTATAATAAAGTCAGTATGGCTCTCAGGAAGAAAATTCAATTGTGATTGAGTGCCTTCGGTCCAACCTTTACCATTTAGACCTCCAGAGCCTATAGCCGTTTTAGATTGAACGATATTCCACCCGCTACCCAATTTGTCTTTTTCAGGCGAAAGTAACGTTAGTATTCTTTGTTTTTGATAATCTAAAAGGACAAAATTCCACATAACAGGAACAGCAGCAATGCCGGTTAAGAATGTGCCTATTAAATAACGTACGCCTAAGCCCGCCAAGAACAACGTAAGAAACCCCGACACGAAGATCAATAACGCCGTCCCTAAGTCAGGTTGCCTCATAATTAGAGCGACTGGAATCATTATCATCACCATCGCCCAACTTATATGTTTTAACGTTGGTGGAATAAAACGTTTGCTCAAGTAGGACGCTAACATCAAAGGCACTGCTACCTTCATGAATTCTGCAGGCTGCAGCCGGGAAAAGCCAACATCCAGCCATCGCTGCGCTCCTTTTGCGCCGACACCAAAGAATAATACGGCAATGAGTAACAACAGCCCTAGACCATAAAATACAAACGCCCATTTCTCCCAATAGCGAACTTCGAATTGGGCCACTACAAACATGATTATAAATCCAAGAACCATGAAAGTTGCCTGACGCTTTACGTAAGCAAGATTTTGATCTCCGGCACTGTAGAGCACCATCAATCCGAGGGTGCATAGCGCAAGCAGTAATATTAATAATGGAAAATCGATATGTGTTGACTCACTCTTTTTTCGATCGCCGCCCGGGCTTTGCATCCTTCTAACAAAATCATTGTTCTGCATAAGCGTCATAACCTTGCAAAGAATTTAAGTAAGAAGCGTTAGTTGCTGTTAGGTTTTGAGCGTCATTGTTGCTCATCACAGATTTGATGTATGTATCTATGACAGTTCTGGCAATAGGAGCAGCTGCAGAGCTGCCGTGCTCGCCATTTTCAACAATTAAGGCTACGGCTATCTTTGGATCTTCAGCGGGAGCGAAAGCGACGAACAGCGCATGATCCCACTGTCGCTCGCTAATCTTTGACCGATCATACTCGTCGCTGGCATTAATGCTGATGACTTGGGCTGTGCCAGTTTTGCCCGCTATGTTGTAGGTCAAATCCTTGTTGATGCCTCTTGCCGTGCCTCGATTCGAGTGCACAACATCACGCATTGACTCGTGGATATAATTCCAATGTTTATCACTAATCTTAGAGCTTTCGGTAACTTTAATCGTAGGGTTTTCCACACCATTAATAGATTTAACTATTTGTGGCTGAATCAGGTCACCTCGAGAGGCGATGCTAGCGGTCATAACGGCGAGTTGCAATGGTGTGGTGAGCATAAAACCTTGGCCAATACTCACGTTGATAGTATCGCCGTCAAACCAGGATGCTCCACGAGCATTTTTCTTCCATATTCTAGAGGGCATTATGCCCGAGCGCTCTCCAGGTAAATCGATATTAGTTTTTTTACCTAGGCCAAATGCTTCGCTACTGGTTGCCAAAGTGTCTATGCCGATCTTTACGCCCATCTTGTAAAAGAACACGTCGCAGGATTCGATGATTGCCTTTGCTAAATCAACGCCCTTTCCATGCCCGCCCCGTTCTGAATTATGGTCTCGCCAAGGGCGCTCAATACCCTCCATAAGAAAATAGCCAGGATCTTCTATCTTAGTATCCGTTGTAATACTTTGACTTTGAAGACCGATTAACCCGAACAAAGGTTTAATGGTTGAACCTGGAGGATATTGGCCCCTAATAGAGCGGTTAAACATGGGTTTATCTTCTGAGTTAAGAAGAGCGCCATAAGCCTTTTGGCTAATGCCCGAGACAAATGGATTGGCGTCATAGCTTGGCGCGCTAACCATAGCGAGAACGCCGCCGGTTTCTATTTCTATTGCGACCAGCGACCCACGTTCGCCCGAAAATGCCTCATAGGCCACCTTCTGCAAACGGCTGTCAAGATGCAGTTTAAGATCGTTACCAGCAACAGGGCTTACATGATCAATAACTCGCATCACGCGACCCCGGGCATTAGTTTCTACATGATCGCTTCCCACTTCGCCGAGCAGAGATTCCTCGTAAAATTTCTCGATACCAATTTTGCCAATGGAGTCGGTACCGCTGTAATTGATAGGATTAATTATTTTACTTTCACGGTCGTTAATCCGGCCAACATAGCCTACGACATGAGTAAAAAGATCACGCTTGGGATAAAACCGAGTCAATCTGGCGCTGACCTTGGTGCCGTCAAGGATGTGCTGGTTGACAGCTAAAATCGCCTGTTCTTTTTCAGTTAAGTTAAACTTTAGTGGCGTCGGTTCAAAGGGCTTTCGTCTTTTTAATCGACTATAAAAACGCGTAATATCATTGTCGGTAAGGGTTATTAATGAGCCAACTTTATTGATTAATTGGCCTAGATCGTCAGTGCGCTCTCGAATAATAGAGAGATTGGATGTGGGCCTGTTGTCGGCGAGAATCTCCCCGTTTCGATCATAGATAACACCTCGAGTGGGCGCCGCTGGTCGCACATGCACACGGTTATTATCCGAGTCCGTTGCAAAATTTTGAAACTGATTGACCTGCAGGTCAACGTACCTAGAAATAAGGGTCAGTCCCATGACCAACATGATAAACATAGAGAATATAAGCCGCCTAGCAAATATTCTTCTTTCGCGAGCAGGGTCTGAGAAAGCTTCCTTATGTATCATTATTATCTATCCAAACACCTAATTGCGATGGTATGGGTGGTTAGCATTAATCGTCCATGCCCTATAAAGCTGCTCCATTAGCACAATGCGTACTAGGGGGTGGGGAAGCGTTAAATCCGATAGAGACCAACGCATATTAGCCCTAGCTATACAATCAGGCGAGAGACCATCTGGGCCACCAATCAGTAAGTTAACATCTCGACCATCCATTTGCCAGCTGGCTAAATTACTGGCTAATTTTTCGGTAGTCATGGTTTTGCCCAGCACATCAAGCGCAATGACGAAATCTTTATCGGGTAGAGACTTTAAAATTGATTGGCCTTCGATTTCTGTTGCTTTGGTTGATGACTGACTTTTACCTCGCTGGCCAAGCGCTATTTCAGTGGTTTGGATGCGCAGTTCAGGCGGCATACGTTTACTATATTCAAGACATCCCGTTTCTACCCATGCAGGCATTCGCGTACCGACAGCCAGAATACGGAGTTTCAAATTAATCCTGACCAATCGGCGGCGAACCCAACATTGCGGCCTCGGCCTCCGCGTTTAAAGGGCGATCATCTGGGCGCAAAGACCATAATTTTTCTAAATCATAGAATGCCCGAGTTTTGGGTAACATGACATGCACAATAACATCGCCAAAATCGACCAATATCCATTCTGAAACGTCATCACCCTCCATTCCAATCACCCTGAATCCAGCCTTTTTGGCGTCGACAGCTACATTATTAGCCAGAGATTTTACTTGCCGGCTAGAGTTGCCGCTTGCGACTACCATTGTGTCCATAATGCCAGTTAATTTTGTAACATCAATGCTTACAATATCTTGAGCTTTAACGTCTTCAAGGGCAGAGATAATTATTTCGTGGAGATCTTTTTTCATAGTACAAGGTTACTCATATAAACGGTTTTTTTGGATATAGCTAATGACAGAGTCAGGCAGCATAAGGTGGACATCATCCCCTTTGGCTACCTTTACTCTAATATTGGTAGATGAAATATCTAACATGGATAAGTCGCAAAAATAGATGCACCCACTTGGCTTCCTCTTTATTTCACTCAAATCGTCGCTGCGGTGACAAGCAATCCATTTAACTAGAGGGCCTGCTTGAGGCTGCTCGTAACCGGGCCGTGACGAAACAGCAATGTGGCAAAAATCTAAAATCTGCTGCCACTGATGCCAGCTATCTAGTTTACTCAGAGCGTCCATGCCAATACACATAAACAGAGGAGCGTCGGCCCCAATTTCCTGGCGCAGCAGTTTAACAGTATTAATACTATAACTTGGCGCTGATCGACGTAATTCGATGTCATCAATGATCAGCGGCGAGTCAGTATGACTCAAGGCAGTTGCCAGCATTGCTCGCCTATGCTCAGTTGACACATTTGGCTCGCCGCGATGAGGCGGGTAAGCGCATGGTACCATTCTTACTTCACTAACATCGAGTAACTGAGCTAGATCGCTCGCAATGGTTAAATGGCCATTATGAATAGGGTCAAAGGTCCCACCAAATATAGCCACTGCCATGCTATTGTCGGATTTGTCCATCGCCAAACACCACCCATTTTTGACAGGTAAGGCCCTCTAAGCCTACAGGGCCTCGGGCATGAATTTTATCGGTCGAAATACCTATTTCAGCGCCCAAACCATATTCGAAGCCGTCGGCAAACCGTGTCGATGCGTTAATTATCACTGAACTTGAATCAATTTCAGCTAAAAACCTGCGACTGTTCTGATCGTCTTCAGTGACGATAGATTCGGTATGCTTAGAACTGTAGTGATTGATATGGTTGATAGCCTCGTCGAGGCCGTCTACGATTTTAATCGCCAAAATAGGTGCCAGAAATTCTTCGCCCCAGTCTTCTTCGCTGGCCTCATTTATGGTGGCTACGATAGCTCGTGATTTTTCACAACCCCGTAATTCAACTTGTTTTTCCGTATACATAGCTGCGAGTTTAGGTAATATTTCGTCAGCAACAGACTTGGCGATAACCAGTGATTCCATGGCATTGCACACACCGTAGCGATGGGTTTTGGAGTTAATTGCAATATCTACCGCCTTTTTTAAATCGGCATGATCATCAATGTAGACATGACAGTTACCATCTAAATGTTTAATGATAGGTACTCGGGCGTCAGTTATAAGTCTTTTTATCAGACCCTTACCTCCTCGAGGAATAATCACATCCAAATAATCGGTCATGGTTATTAGCTCTGCTACCGCATCGCGGTCAGGCGTGCTGATAACCTGAACTACAGTTTGAGGTAAATTTGCATCAGCTAGACCCTTTTTAATGCAGGCAGCAATAGCTTGATTGGAGTGAATAGCCTCACTTCCACCGCGTAAAATAGTCGCGTTTCCAGCTTTTAAACAAAGACTCGCAGCATCAATAGTGACATTGGGGCGTGATTCGTAAATGATGCCGATGACACCGATAGGCGCGCGCATTTTTCCCAACCTAATCCCGCTAGGGCGGACACCTAAGTCTGTCATTTCACCGACAGGATCGGGTAGCGCCGCAACTTGATGCAAGCCTTCGATCATAGCTTCAATGCGTTCATTGTTAAGTTCTAGCCGGTCTAATAGAGAGGCATCTAGCCCGTTGGTAAGGCCGTTCTCCATATCGATAAGATTTGCCGACAACACCATTTGACGGTCATCACTAAGACGCCTTGCAATAGCCGTTAGGGCTTGATTTTTCGTCTCTGTGGGCGCGCGGGCTATGACTCTTGATGACTCAAGAGCGGCAACTCCAACGGCTTCCATGTAGGCTTTGATGTTATTTTTTTTCAATATTTTGCACGGCGTTTGATTAGGAAAACTGGCTGTATTCATTTTCAGCATTATACGTCTAGCGCGACTATAATTCCCGATTTTCCGCGGAGGGGAGGGATAAAGTCATCATTTTCAGGAAAAAATGGCTTTTTGGCTTCTACCTGCAGAATATCCCTTAAATATTGAGATGTTGATTCACAATTTGAGCTAGGGCTTCTATATGTTCTGGGTCGTCATTGAGGCAAGGAATATAATGAAACTCCTTTCCGCCAGCGTTCGAGAAAATTTCACGGGCTTCAATGTTGATCTCTTCGATAGTTTCTAGGCAATCTGATGAAAAACCGGGGCAGATAACAGCCACACGGTAAATCCCTGTGTTTGGGAGGGCCCCCAGCGTTTTGTCAGTGTAGGGTTGCAACCAAGGCTCGCGGCCAAAGCGTGACTGAAAAGTGGTCATAATATTATCTTCAGCCAAGTTCATTTTTTCAGCAACCATACGAGTGGTCTGGTGACAAAGGCAATGATACGGGTCTCCCTTTTTGAGGTATCGTTCAGGGGTGCCATGATAAGAAAAAATAAGTTTATCCGGATGACCATGGGCGTCGATATGCCGGCTAATGCTCGAGCATAGAGCATTAATAAATGCCTCAGATTGGTGATAGCCGCCAACAAAATGTAATTCGGGAACCCACCGCGTTCGTTTGAAAACTTCAGCGATAGCGTCAAAGGTTGAGCCTGTGGTAGCCCCAGAATATTGGGGGTAAAGCGGCAACACGGTAATGTTTCGTACATTCTGGGCGCTAAGCTCATTAATGGCCGACTCAATTGAGGGGTTGCCGTAGCGCATTCCCAGAACCACTGGCACTTCCTTTCCGTGCTTTGCGGCCAACAGTTTTCGAACGCCATCGACTTGCGCTTGCGTATTAACCAGCAATGGAGACCCCTTTTCTGTCCACACGCTACGATAGAGCTTGGCTGAACGCCGAGGCCGAAGCCGCAAGATTACCAAATTAAGGATTAGCCACCAAAGTAATCTAGGAACTTCTACAACCCGTGGATCGCTTAAAAATTGTTTTAAATAACGGCGTAGGTCAGATGTTTGTGGTGCATCTGGCGTCCCTAAGTTGCAAAGTATCACGCCTTGCTTTGGTGAGGGACCTTTGTGATCGTAGTCTGTTTGACCTTTATACTGCATTTGATTTGCGGCCTTTGATGTCTTTACACATTAATAATGTGGAATTGGGTGGGTAAAGCGCTATCTTGCGTTAACGGTGTGTAGGTGGTTCATTGTGTATTATACGCGACATCAAATAGATGAGATTGATTTTAATCCTAGGCTATTAGTAGCTGACCCAAGACGCTTACAAAGCTATAATGCCGAACTTTTATAGATACGTAAAAAAGCCCATGAGTCACCACGTTTCAGATAGGCGCACATTCGCTATTATTTCGCACCCCGATGCAGGTAAAACCACCATTACCGAAAAACTATTATTGCTCGGTAATCTTATTCAGGTGGCGGGTACGGTCAAAGGGCGTAAAAGCGACCGTCATGCTACTTCCGATTGGATGGCAATGGAAAAAGAGCGTGGTATTTCTGTGACATCATCGGTCATGCAATTTCCCTATCAAGGCTGCATGGTTAATTTACTGGATACCCCTGGGCACGAAGACTTCTCTGAAGATACCTATCGCACCCTCACCGCGGTGGATTCATCTCTCATGGTTATCGATGGGGCTAAAGGTGTAGAGGCCCGCACCATTAAACTAATGGACGTCTGTCGTTTGCGTGACACGCCGATCTTAACCTTTGTAAACAAGATGGACCGTGATATTCGAGACCCCATTGATTTATTGGACGAAATTGAAGCGGTGCTTAAAATTAAAGCTGCGCCGATTAATTGGCCGATTGGGATGGGCCGCGAATTCCGTGGCGTATACAATTTTTACACTGACACTATCCATGTTTATGTGCAGGGGAAAGGTCATACATTGACCGGTGACGTTCAGGTGCATGGACTAGATTCCCCCGAGGCGCGAGAGGCCTTGGGCGCCTATGCCGATGATGTTTTGGAAGAACTAGAGCTGGTAAAAGGCGCGACTAACCTTTTCGATATGAATGAATTCTTATCTGGCCGGCTCGCACCGGTGTTCTTTGGCACTGCTTTGGGTAACTTCGGCATTCGTGAAATGCTTGACTATTTTGTGCGTTGGGCGCCGTCCCCTCAACCGCGACAGGCCGCAGAGCGAGAAGTTGTGGCAGATGAAGAAAAATTCAGCGGCTTTGTTTTTAAAATTCAAGCCAATATGGACCCGAAGCACCGAGATCGAATCGCTTTTTTACGAATCTGCTCAGGTAAATATACTAAAGGTATGAAAATGAAACATGTTCGTACCGGTAAAGATGTGCGTATCGCAGATGCCTTTAGCTTTAAAGCGGGCGAGAGAATTTCTGTTGACGAAGCAGTAGCGGGCGACATTATCGGGTTACATAATCATGGGTCAATACAGATTGGTGACACTTTTACTGAAGGGGAGACGCTCAAATTCAGTGGTATCCCCCATTTCGCGCCCGAATTATTTAAGCGCATTCGTCTTAGAGATCCATTAAGAGCCAAGCAGTTGCAAAATGGCATTCGGCAATTATCGGAAGAAGGTAGTACTCAGGTTTTCTTTCCCTTTCGTAACAATGATGTCATCGTTGGGGCGGTTGGCCAGTTGCAATTTGATGTGGTAGCTTATCGGCTTCGAGAAGAATATGGCGTAGAAGCCGTGTATGAGTCAGTTAATGTGCATACAGCTCGATGGACTGAATCTGATGATCACAAGACCCTAGAGGCCTTTCGCAATAAAGCAGAAGATAACCTAGCCGTTGATGGGGGCGGTCATCTGACTTATTTGGCGCCCACCAGGGTCAATCTAGCTCTTGCAGAAGAGCGTCATCCAGATATTGCATTTCGAGCCACTCGCGAACACTAACTTGATTTGCGTGTAAATTTATCTTAGCTAGTTGAGGTCAATTATGGGTATCAAGACACCTACTGTTCACCAAGATCAAACGCCGGTGCATTTACGAGCCAATCGTGGCGCGGTATCCCGTTGGTTGGGTCGTACCGTTCTACGTGTTTTGGGTTGGAGGGTTGAGGGTCAGATACCAGACTTGAAACGATTGTTAGTGATCGGAGCGCCTCATACCTCAAACTGGGATTTTGTCTTAGCTATGGCAACCATCTTGGGTCTTAACCTGCGAATGCGTTGGTTGGCCAAGCATACTATTTTCAAGCGAGGCGTTGTTTGGTTCATGGAGTGGTTGGGTGGAATACCAACTGATCGGACCCAGCCTCAAGCAATAGTTGAAAGAGTTGCGCGGCTGGCAAGAAAAGGCAAAGGCGTTGTCATTGGTATAACGCCAGAGGGGACCCGTAAAAAAGCGCTTAAATGGAAGACAGGCTTTCTGAGGCTTGCTAAGGCGTTAGATTGTCCTATTCTTATGGTGGCTATTAACTTCCCTACCAAGACAATTGTGATCGGTGATCTTTATCATCCCAGTGGCGATAATAATTACGATTTAGTAGCTATTAAGCAATACTACGATCAATTTCAGGGGATACATAAGGATCAGTTCTAACCATAAGAGCAAAAGCCCGAAAATAAAAGTGAACATTCACTTTTATACTTAAATCAAAAGTCTCTTTCTGACGATAAATTTAAAGAGTCTTGGTCCTCGAGAATGGAATTGCTAATTAGATTTAATTTCAGGTCTTGGTGGAATAGCCTGCTTTTATTTTCATCCGTACAAAAACCGATAAGATACGCTAAGCTAATAAAAATAATAAAAATAGTCAAAAATCAAAGGTTAGCATAATGAAGCAGCATCAATACCGAGTGCATCCAGATCAAATACCTGAGCATCTACGAGGAAACCGAAGTCTTTTTAGCCGCTGGTTTGGCCGGACCGTCCTCGGTCTTTTTGGTTGGCGTGTTGAGGGTGTTATTCCCGATGTTAAGCGTGTTTTGATTATCGCAGCTCCTCATACATCCAACTGGGATTTTGTCTTCGCTATGGCTGCAGTTTTGGGCCTGAACTTGCGTATACGCTGGCTTGGTAAACACACTATCTTTAAACCTGGCGTTGTCTGGTTTATGGAATGGCTGGGCGGTATACCTATAGATCGCGCTGACCCCAAGGGTATTATTGAGAAGGTTGTAGCCTTGTCAAAAAAAGAAGGCGGAGTCGCCATCGGGTTGGCCCCTGAAGGAACGCGTAAGAAGGTAGTTAAATGGAAAACAGGCTTCTTACGTTTAGCTCATGACCTAGATTGTGAGATCTTGCTGTTTGGCTTTGATTTTGCCGGCAAGCGACTGGTTATTGGTGATCTCTTTCAGCCAACGGGCGATAATGAGGCGGATTTGGCATTTATTAGAGCGTACTATAAACAATATATCGGCAGGCATCCCAGCAAAGCCTAACTAGCAATATAACTAAAAGTAAGTATTCACTTCATGATGAGATTTGAATGGAGTTAAGTTTCTTAACGCAGATGGTATTAGTCGCTGTTGCCTTTTTTGCTGGGTTGATTTCTTCTATTGCAGGTTCTGGTGGGGTACTGACATTGCCAGCATTATTGTGGGTTGGGCTGGCACCTTTAACAGCTTTGGCGACAAACAAGGTCCAAAGTTCAGTGGGCACTCTGTCATCAACGTGGAATTTTTTCCGCAAAGGACATCTCGAGATAAAGCCTCTCCTAGTGTCTGTTTTAATGGCGGTTTTGGGTTCAATAGTGGGGACTTTAACGGTTCAAGCGCTTGATGGGGGAACACTGAACCGATTAATCCCCCTCTTGTTGCTGGGTATTGGCATTTATTTCCTGTTATCACCGAAGGTTAGCCCAGTTGATAGAGTACCAATGCTAGGATTTAACTGGTTCGCTTGTACGGCGGCGCTTGGTATGGGGTTCTACGGTGGCTTTTTTGGCCCAGGAATGGGATCAATTATGCCATTTTTATTCGTATGGCTGCTCGGTCATAATTTAGTTAAGGCCACCGCTGAGACTAAGTTAATGATTTTAGCTGTCAACGGTACGTCGGCCGCTATCTTTATTTTCAATGGCTTTGTGTTGTGGGAACTGGCATTGCCTATGGCACTAGCGCAGATAGTAGGTGCCAGGCTTGGGTCTAATTTAGTTATGACACGAGGGTCTGGATTAGTACAGCCAATCATAACGGTAGTGACGGTATTGGTGGCACTCAAGCTACTATTCTTTCCGTAGTACCTCTGTTACTTCAGTCGTTAAGCCACTACCATTTTGAGGACCTTGATTAGCTGATATTACTCAGGGCTTCTAATGTGTTTGCGCAAGCCTGTGCTACCTCTTGCCCCTTTTCGATGAAATGCTTTTTAAAATAAGCGGTGTGTTCTTCGCCTCCATCAAAGTTCTGGGGTGTTAAAACCGCAGAAAACACGGGCATCGCCGTATCCATCTGAACTCGCATAAGATTATCTATGACAGCGGATGCAACAAATTCGTGGCGATAAATACCTCCATCCACGACCAGACCAGCGGCTACAACAGCCGCGTATTTTCCAGTTTCAGCGAGTGCTTTTGCAAAAACGGGAATTTCGTATGCGCCAGGCACTTCGAAGAACGTGATCTTCTTGTCGCTTATCGTCGAAAATTCGAGTCTAAACGAATCTCGCAGCTGATCAACGATGTCTTTGTGCCAGGTGGCTTGAACGAACGCAATGTGGCCGCGAGCTACTATTTCTTGACTAGTTTTATTCATAAAAGACTCAAATCAATTTTAATTTAGGGGCTATCAAAGCCACCAATAAATTGGGTTGAGGGCAAACAAGGGAAGACGCGCATTATCCAGCCAAAGCTAAGGCGAATTGCTCTAAAGATCCGAGTGGTGACTCGACTAAAGTCTATACCTCATTCTCATAACCAGACTTTAACTGTCGGCTTTGGAATCGCACCAAATCTGCTTGTCCTTCAAGTACAAAGAGTACCTAAAGCGCCCGCGGGCTACCTTAACGTCAAGGATTACCGCCGGTGGGGACTTGCACCCCGCCCTGAGAATTTCCATCTAACAATGGAGGCGCGGATTATAGTCAAAACCTAGATTACTGTATACATAACGCCAGTAAAAAAATCTAGCCTTGATGTATTGATTAGCTCAAACTCGATACTGGATATCAATTACCGAGATTTATAATTAAGATTGACGTTATGATTATACAAAGCCAATGGTTGGTAATGTTATAGTCGCAAATGAATATTGGTTGTAACGCTTGAATTTTCTTATTAGCTGGAGTTGCCTGATGGATGAAAAGACACCCCCGTTTTCCCGATTTCTAGTCGTTGCCGCTGCATTTGTCATAGTAGTGTCGGGGCTGAAGATGGCAGGGCCCCTTTTAGTGCCGTTCTTATTGGCGGTGTTCATTGCCATGATCGTGTCGCCTGTTTTAGGCTGGCTGAAAAGCTTCCGTATCCCCTCAGGCATAGCGATTTTCTTGGTTATTAGCTTAGTGTTAGCCGTGGGCCTTATCTTAGCCGCGGTGATAGGTTCATCAGTTGACAACTTTCGCCAAGATAGCCCTATATACGCTGCTAAACTATCAGTTATGAGTGAGGATATACAGCAATGGCTGAGTGCGCGCGGCATCGCCATTGGCGCAGAACAATGGAGCAGTAGTTTCGATCCTGGTGCGGTGATGGGTATAGTCGGGAGCACGCTGGCATCCTTTGGCAATGTCATGACCAACACTCTTATGATTCTATTAACAGTGATCTTCATTCTTGCTGAAAATGTTAGTTTTGGCGAAAAACTTCGCAGTGCCAGGGGCAGTGCTGATTCTCATGAATGGTTGAGCAAATTTTCAGACAGCGTGCACAGCTACCTAGCGATCAAAGCTGCCATCAGCTTTTTAACAGGTCTCATCATCTTTATCTGGTTGAGTATACTGGGCGTTGATTACGCTGTGCTATGGGGCCTTATAGCCTTTTTACTGAACTTCATACCCACCGTTGGATCCTTTATCGCCGCAGTGCCAGCTGTGTTACTTGCTTTGGTTCAGCTTGGACTGTTTGAGGCAGGACTAACCTTGATAGGTTTTGTAACGGTGAACCTTATTATGGGTAATGTGGTTGAACCGCGCTGGATGGGCCGAGGTCTTAACCTTTCGCCTCTGGTGGTATTTGTCTCACTGGTACTTTGGGGTTGGGTGCTGGGCCCAGTAGGTATGTTGCTATCTATTCCGCTCACTATTATGTTAAAAATTGCCTTAGAAAATCAAACTGAGACCCGGTGGATAGGTATTATGCTGGGAGCGGGTAAGCGTATAGAGGCAGACCCAGCTGCTGGGGCACAAGCAATATCAGAGCTTGATGTTTGAGTAAGAAAACATAAGAAATACTACAGGAACGAGCTCATGAAGAGTGTGGGTTTGAGGCGTAAGTCACAGCTTTTATTTTCCTTGGCCTCTGTTCTTTGGTTGGTCGGTTGTGACGGTCAACAACAATTGCCGACCACAAGCGCTGAAAATGCAGCAGGCGTTATTTATCATGGTGGTGATATTATCACCATGGCCGGCGAATCCTTCAGCCAAGTCGAGGCTGTAGCTGAGCAAGACGGAAATATTGTTTTTACCGGCACCCTTACTGAGGCAAGGCAAGGGTTTGCTAAAGCCAGTCAGTTCGACCTAAAAGGTAAAACCCTAATGCCTGGGTTTATCGAACCTCACGTACATCCATCTATTGCAGCGCTAGTGCTGCCCAGTGAAATCATAGCTCCCTATGACTGGGTGTTCCCAAACGGCGTCAAAAAAGGGGTTAGAGACCCTGCGGGTTACAAGAAGCGCCTAGAGCAAAGTATTAATAGCAGCCAAATTGACAGCAAAAATCTATTTATGATTTGGGGCTATCACCAATTGTGGCACGGTGATCTCAGCCGCCAACTTCTAAATCAGTTGGCACCAGACAAGCCGGTGGCGGTTATACATCGATCATTTCATGAGATTTTCTTTAACGACAGGGCTATTGAACTGATAGGGCTCCAGGAAGAAAGTTTTAAAGGCAACCCTCAGGTCAACTGGAGGAAAGGCCATTTCTTCGAAAATGGCTGGATGACCATTGCGCCTAGAGTGGCCCCCTTTTTGGTTGGCTCGAAAAAATACATGGTAGGGCTTGATCTAATGTCGCAGCTCATCCAAAAAAATGGCATCACAACTATTGCCGAACCTGGCTTTCCTGGAACAGACTTTAAAACAGAATATGGGCTTTTAAGTCATTATATGGCCCAGCAGCCCCCTTTTAATGTGTATCTTATAGCCAACGGCACTAAACTTTATCGTGGCTTTAGCGATAACCAAAAAGCCATGGACTGGATCGATAAACTGCCAACCCAATACAATACCGACAACATTGAGTTTCTACCAAAGCAAGTTAAATTATTTGCCGACGGTGCTATTTACTCTCAGTTAATGCAAATGAAAGAGGGTTACTTAGATGGTCATCATGGCGAGTGGATGACCCCGCTTGAGGACCTAACTCAACAGATTACAGATTACTGGCGCGCCGGTTACAAACTGCACATCCATGCTAATGGGGACAAAGGCATTCAACAGGTTATAGATACGGTGGCCGCCTTGCAGAAAAGCGACCCACGTCAAGACCACCGACTGACATTGCATCACATGGGTTATTTTGACGACCAACAGGCAGCTCAAATTGCCAGCCTAGGCATTGAGGCATCGGTAAATCCATTTTATCTATGGGCATTGGCAGATAAATACGGCGAATTTGGCTTAGGTGATGAGCGCGCACATAATCTAGTGCGCATTAAATCTCTAACAGACCGCAACGTGCCGGTCTCCTTTCATTCAGACTTCTCCATGGCGCCTATCGAGCCACTCACTCTAGTCTGGACCGCCGTGAACCGTATTGCTTCAGAAGGCTTAGCCTATTCGGCCGATCAGAAAATAGACGTGTATACAGCGTTAAAAGCAATTACTATTGGCGCCGCTAGAACCATAAACCAAGAGCATAAGATTGGTTCCATCAAGGTTGGGAAAAAAGCTAATTTCGTTATTTTGGACAAAAACCCAATGCGGGTAGAGCCTCAAACAATTAAAGATATAAAGGTTTATGGTACCGTTTTCTCAGGCAAGCTAAGCATACCTATTAGCCATTAAGTCTAATTGCTGATTCAACAAAAACACCAGAAAGTAAAAAGCCCCAGCAATTACTGAGGCTTTTTCAATATGGTGCCCATACCTGGATTGTAATGCTACTAATCATAGGCGCGCTGTAGGCCCCATATGCACTATGTTTTAGCTGTTTAGTCTTTAGCCATGCGGACAGTTTAAAGGCGCTTTCAGAGCACTTATAGTTTTGGTTTTTGCGAGAATTGTCAGATGACCCCAATTAGAATCACCAAAGAGCGTCTAGCTAGCCTTTCGCAATTGTGTGCATATTTTTGGTGCGGCAGAAAACAAACATGAATAGTGTGATAAACCTTGCATCGCCTCAAGCTTAGTCTCACCGGGTATAGATTGTTTGAGTGTGGTCGCCATGGAGAATGGCGACCAATTATCGTCGGTACCGTGCCATATCTGCACATTGCTTGTGTACGCATCAAAATAACCTGGCCAAGTGACATACTGCTTTATATCGCGCATGTAACCCGCAGTGCCAGCTTGAAAGCAGTGTTTTATGACAGAGGTGATGTAGCTTATAAATTCAGGCTGTTTAATAAGTTCACGATCTTGTCCAGTAGCGCTTGCGAAGAGTAGGCGTACAAGCAACGACGGTGCTAGCATCGCCATTACTTTTTGACAGAAGGTTAATAACTTGAAAACAACGGGACTTTCCTTGGCCAATGTAAAGACCGATCCACCTGCCATATGATCTATAAAGTCTCCCTTGTGCAGGGGAGCAACAGATGAAATCAAGTGGATATTACGAACCTGATTCCGCAAAATTGCGCCAACCTCAAGGGCCACATGAGTGCCTATGGAAAAGCCAATGATATCTAATGGCTCATCGCCAATAATACGCTTAATCTGGCTTGCTATTTGCTGGTAATAACAATCCTGATCCACTGCGTCTTTTACCGCAAATCTATCTAAGCTGACAATTCTAAGGTTGTTTTCTTGTGCATGTTTATCAAACACTGCGCACTCTTTAATAGCACCAGGAGCGCCATGAAAATATACAACTAATGCACCCGTCTTAGTGCCGTATTCGACAGTCTTCACTAAATACTCCACATACATTTGCGATGTTTAGGCGATTCGACATCGCTAAGATTGTCAAATAGTAAGTCCGAAGCAGAATGGTTACAAGAGAAACAAAAAAGCCCCAGCAGTTGCTAAGGCTTTGTTGGTAATGGTGCCCAGACCTGGAATCGAACCAGGGACACAAGGATTTTCAATCCTTTGCTCTACCAACTGAGCTATCTGGGCATTACAACACTTCTGGCGCTTGCGCGAGAGGCGCGTATTAAAGCGTTTGATCTGCTGTTCGTCAAGGAATTATTCGGTCGGTGGGACGTATCCTTCGGCTTGATCCACTTCTTCGCCATTAAAGAACTTTTCTCGCTGTTCTGAGAGGTAGGTTCGGGCTGATACGTCCATCATATTAAGGCGTAATTCATTGATCAGGGTTGTCTGATGAGTCATCCACTCAGCCCAAGCCTCTTTAGAGATGGTGTTAAATATTTCCTCACCCTTGGGACCAGGGAAGGGGGGCATGTCTAGCCCCGGGAGTTCTTTTTCTAGTTTGCGACATAAAATAGTGCGCGCCATAACAACCTCATTTGATAATCTTGATATGCCTACAGATTAAGGCCGTTGAATAACGCTTTAATGGGTGCAGGCATGCCTAATGATATAGGCTTTTGTGGGTTATACCAGACCTGATTGTCTTTCTCGGAGACCTTATTTGGAATAATGCCAGCGGTGGCCAAAATCATTTGAATGGGCTGATAGTCAAGATGGAAGTGGCTGAAGGTATGACGTTTTACGTCTAGCACGCTGTACCCTTTGGTGGTAATGCCAAGTTCCTCTAAAGTCTGATTAATATCATCTGTGTTGTCACACTGGGGAAACACCCAGAGACTGCCCCAGATACCCGTTGGCGGGTTTTGCTGCAGTAAGAACTCGCCTTTTTTATTATTAATCATGAGGAAGCATGTCTTTCTAACAGGAATCGTTTTCTTAGGCTTTTTGCCGGGATAGTCTTGAGGGTTACCTTGGTGATAGGCAACGCATGTTTTGCTAAGTGGGCAAGCTGGGCAATTAGGAGATGAGCTTTTGCAGAGTGTGGCCCCAAGGTCCATCATTGCCTGAGTATAATCCGCCATCCTCTGGTCTGGGGTGTTTCTTTCGGCTAGGGTCCAGAGCGTATCCATCACGTTGGGTTTACCGGGCCATCCACTAATGGCAGCAAAGCGCGCAAGTACGCGCTTTACATTACCATCTAATATGGCAGCTTGTTGATGAAACGCGATGGCACTAATGGCGCCTGCAGTGGAGCGACCAATGCCGGGCAGCTCACATAGTTGGTCAACCGTATTTGGGAATTTGCCCTTTAAGTCGCTACTAACCTGCTGAGCGGTTTTGTGCAGGTTACGGGCGCGAGCGTAATAACCCAGACCTGTCCAATGATGCAGTACTTCGTCCAACGATGCTGCAGCTAGATCTTGAACGCTGGGGAAACTTTTCATAAACCGCAAATAATAGGGAATAACTGTACTTACCTGCGTTTGTTGTAACATGATTTCAGATACCCATACTCGGTAAGCAGAGATGTCCTGTTGCCAAGGTAGATGTGTGCGGCCATGTTGGTCGAACCAATTAAGAACCGCTGTCTGAAAATCACTAGGACTCACGAGTCGCCTAATTTTTTCTTAAAGAAGCCTTTTAACGCGTTTTGGATTGAGTCGCCATTAACGGGCGCCTCATTGTTGGGCGTTGTGAAATACTTTTCACCGAGCTGCTGTATTAGGGTGTTTTTTAATAATCCACTAATGACTTTCTGATCTGGGGCGCAGCTAGATTGTGTTGAGCTATTGTTATCACCGAAGCTACCCTTACAGGAAAACGGAATAACTTGATTTTGTAAGCGCTTGTTGACCGAACACCCGTTATTGCTGCTAGTGGCGCTTGTTAGCACAGCTTTGGCGTTTAGTGTGTAGGTTTGTTCCACCATCTGAACTTGACTCTGGCCGGTAATATTTAGATTGCCAGTGCCGGTTGTCATATTACCTAGCATTATTTTTCCGTTAGTAAACCCTAGGACACCGTCAATATCATTTAGCTGTGTTCCTTTAGGCCATTGTTGAGGTGAATTGCTGTCGTTACCGAACAAGGCAGTAGCCTGGCAAATAGTTTCCTCGATGTTAACTCCGCCATAGGAGGGCGTTACCACCTTAAATTGACCATTACCTACCAAAGATTTTTGAATATCATAAATATTTGTGCCCGAACCTTCCAAGGACACGTCCATATTGAAATAGCCAGTGAAGTCCTGGGTTTCTGACAGCGCTTGAAACGCCTGAGCTAGATCAATATCGTAAATCGCGGACTCTAGGTTGAAGCTGGGTGTGGAGGCATTTAGGTCAAGCGTTGCAACAGCATTAACGTTGCCACCAAATAGATCGGCATTAAAGGAGGTTAGTTCTAGTACCTTAAGGTAACCAGATGCATTGGCATAGACATTACTGACGGTGAAGGAATCTAACTGAATACTATTGATGGCCAGTTCTATATTGCTTTCACCGCGCCACAACATAAATGGCAAGGCCAGAGGGGCAAAAATAGCCACTGGTGCTTGGTTGATGTCCTCAGAGTTTTCAGACGATTTTGGCAGATAGTCAGCTAAACTAAGGCTATCACCCTTAAGAGACATAGACATCTTGTTAGTGCTTTGATCGGCAGTAATATCGATAGCAAATGTTTGCCCATCCAGCACCAGTTTATGCACATAGCGGGAGTAACCCCAAGGGTTAACATTGAATTCACTATTAAAACTAACATCACTGAGGGCCTTGTCGCTGGACATTGAAGGCACCATAAAAATGGGCAGGCGCTTTTGAATTCTAGAGATCTGTTGCCGCAGGTTTATTGAAGAACTGGTGAGGCTGCCTTTAATTTCTTGAGTCGTAAGGTCAGCATCAACGTCGCCTTTTAGCGTAATTTGATCGACTATAAACGTGAAGTTACGACCCGCGATACGGCTTAACTTTTGGTCCTGAATATTAACTTGAGCAGTTGTTCTAAGTGACAGGTTTAAGCCGTTTAGCGCTTGGGCTGACAGGTTGATTTGAAAATCATTACCGTTAAGCGAAAGATCATTAATACTCAATTCGATCTGGTCAAACTGAACTGGCACTGGGGTGTCAGGGGAATATTGCAAGGTCCCCTTTGCCAGACTGATGGAATCAATGGGCAGGTTTGTTTCGCTGATATTGCCGCCTAATAATGCCAACCAACTAAATGTGACGTCTAATTTGGGTATTTTTCCTGCGATACTTTGCCCGTCTGAGAAGTTAATGCTCTCAACAGTAACCCCTAACTTTGGGAAAACGTTAAGTACTATATTGCCCTCAATGGACAAGGTAATGCCGTTTTGTTTGGCCGCATTCTCTATATCAGATTTGTAGTCGTTGGGGTCAACTAAGCTGTTTAACACCAGCGTTAACAAGGCTGCTGCAGCAGCCAATGTCAGGCCCGCGGCCAATAACCATTTAGTCAGTTTAGACAAGCTAGATTTCTCCATGCAGTGGTATCTTCCGCCACAGTAAATACAGGCGGTATGGTACCTTAATGCGATGTTTGTGTCCCGACTGCTAATCAGTCTAGAAGCCCTAAAAGGTACTAATAGGTCGAAAAAAGAGGTTCCTTTCAGGTATACTGCGCGCCTTAAAACATCAAACTGGAGTATTAGATGACTCAGCGTACTGCTACTGTGACGCGTAATACACTGGAATCACAGATTACCATTAGTGTTAATTTGGACGGCACGGGCAAAGCAAACCTTGAAACACCAGTGCCATTTTTAAATCATATGCTCGATCAGATTGCTCGTCATGGTTTGATAGATCTAGATATTCAAGCTACCGGTGATACCCACATTGATGATCATCACACGGTAGAAGATATTGGCATTACTTTGGGTATGGCCATCGCCGAGGCCATTGGTGATAAAAAAGGATTGACGCGTTATGGGCACGCTTATGTACCTTTAGATGAAGCCTTATCGAGAGTTGTCTTGGATTTTTCAGGCCGTCCCGGTCTAATCATGAAAGCTGATTTTGTGCGTAGCCAAGTCGGCGGTTTCGATGTTGATTTAACCCGTGAATTTTTTCAAGGGTTTGTTAATCATGCCCTAGTCACTTTGCATATCGACAACCTTAGGGGTGCCAATGCTCACCATCAGGTTGAGACTATCTTTAAGGCCTTTGGTCGAGCCATACGTATGGCTGCTTCTGCGGATGAGCGCATGGCGGGAGTGTTGCCTTCAACCAAGGGACACCTATAAGCTAACAGCTTAAGGTTGTTTACTGTAACCACAGTGTTGAGATACTTATGAGCACATCGTCTAACCATATCGCTGTCATTGACTACGGAATGGGTAATCTTCATTCCGTTGCCAAAGCTCTAGAGCACGTGTGTCCCAAAGCGCATGTGTCTGTCACATCAGACGCCAATGTGGTATCCAGAGCCGATAGGGTAGTGTTTCCAGGTGTCGGCGCAATTCGTGACTGTATGTCTGAGATCCAACGGCTAAAGGTTGGTGATGTCGTCAGCGAGGCAGCTAAAGAGAAGCCAGTGTTAGGTATCTGCGTAGGGATGCAGGCATTGCTGCAGCACAGTGAAGAAAACAAAGGCGTTGATTGTCTCGGGCTATTGCCAGGCAATGTTAAGTTCTTCGGTCAGAATCATAAAGATAAGCAAGGCGATAGACTTAAGGTGCCGCACATGGGTTGGAATAATGTGCAACAAACTATTGACCATCCGCTCTGGCAGGGTATAAAGCAGGACAGTCAATTTTATTTTGTGCACAGCTACTACGCAGCCTTAGCTGATAATCCTCATGTAGCGGGAACCTGCACTTACGGTGTGGACTTTGCCGCGGCTTTAAGCCTCAACAACTTGTTCGCCGTGCAATTCCATCCTGAAAAAAGTGCTGACGCGGGCTTACAACTGTTACGAAATTTTGTTAACTGGACCGTCTAAGTCCTCACGATCGGCAGTTGATATATCACCCTCAAGGCTTTACCCTAGCCGCTCTAAAACAAGTTTGAACAACAACTATGCCGACACAATCCTTAAACAAAAAAGACGCCTTAGTACAGCGACTAAATGCAGAGACGGCCAAGATCAATTGGCACGATTTGCAAAAGCACTACGCTGCGGGCAACCTATTGGCAGTTGCTGAAACCGCAGACTTGATTAAGGTAGCTGTGGCTTTTCATCAAGACGACACCGCTAAGGTACAGGCTTGGTTGGCTGACAAGACACTATTTGAAATTAATGATGAGCAAGCGCTAGACTGGTATGAGAGTACGACTGAGCACTGGGCGGTCGTGATTCCGCCCTTTGTTTTAGTGCAAAAATCAACATAATAGGGAGTATAGGAAAGATTATGAATCTACAAGATAAAGTGGCAGTAGTGACCGGAGGAGCCTCTGGACTTGGACGTGCAGCGACTCAGTTGCTCGTCGATGCCGGCGCGCAGGTCGTAATATTTGACATGAACGCGAGTGCCGGACAACAGGCGGTTGATGAATTAGGAGCTAAGTCTGCGCGATACATGCAGCTTGACGTATCCAATGGGCCTGACGTTGAGAGTGCCTTTGAGGTGATTCTTGCAGATTTTGGCCGAGTTGATGTCTGCATTAATTGTGCGGGTATCGGAATTGCGGCCAAGACCGTCAATCGTGAAGGACAGCCCCACGATCTTGACTTGTATCGTAAAGTCATTGAGGTCAATTTAATTGGTACCTTTAACGTGTCTCGCTGTGCTGCGGCTGCTATGTCAAAAAATGAGCCAGACGAGAAAACTGAACGAGGCGTTATTGTGAACACGGCCTCTATTGCCGCATTCGATGGACAGATGGGTCAGGTTGCATACTCTGCAACTAAAGGTGGCATCGTCGGTATGACTTTACCCATGGCCAGAGACTTGTCTAAATCGGGTATTCGCGTTAACACCATCGCGCCGGGCGTCATGGCGACACCGCTTATGCTAGCGGCCCCACAAAACGTTCAAGACGGCATTGTTGCCAATATTCCTTTTCCGCAGCGCTTGGGAGCACCTTCTGAATTTGGTCAGTTGGTCGTCCACATTATTGAAAATAGCTACCTGAACGGCGAGACTATCCGCCTAGATGGTGGAGTAAGAATGCAACCACGCTAGACATTATGGCTTCTCGTGCAGCCATTGAATAACGTCTTGGTGATTGCCGCGAAAGGCAATGCGTTGGTTACGCTTCTCTAATTGATAAAGGTACATAGGGTCATAATAATCTGCAGTAATGGCTTCTAGCCAACCACGATGACTGGCAAACTGATCATTATGCTGTTGTTTAATCGCGCCCTCCATGAGGGCGAGTATTTCTTTAGTGCGCTGTCCACCAAGCCGTTTTTTAACGCGCAACAAACTATCAACTAAGTAATCGGCAAAGGCTTGTTCACCATTTTCTAAATGGTAGTCCATGGTTTGTTGATATCGCTCGACAACATATTCCTGCCAAAGTTTATCAATGCGTTCTTCAAAAGGTAGTTCAATGACCGCCATAGGACTTTCTGCCATAGCAACGGTTAGAGGCCTCAAAATGTGGCGACCACCAATATTGCGGCTCTCATCTTCTAAAATAATACGGCGTCCTGGGTATTTATGTTGAACCTGCATTAGGTCCAGTATTATTTGGTTTTCAAAATCAATTTGGGCGGGCTGTTCATCTAAGGGCCGGCCAAAACTAGAACCCTTGTGATTCGCCGCACCTTCCAAATCGATACTAGTGTCCAGAGTTTTTATAATGTCTGTTTTCCCCGTACCCGTCATACCAGACAGCAGAACAAAGCTTTGCGTTTCACAAGCGTCAGCCAAATACTGCAACATAAACTGTCGTAGTGACTTATAGCCACCCTCGATACGTGGGCGGCTAATGCCTACATCGGTCAACCACTGCTGGCTTAACTGAGAGCGCAAACCACCGCGGGCACAATACAACACAGACGTTGGGTTAGTGACAAAAAATGCCCTCCAAGCATCAACACGCGCCGCTTTAATCGCGCCACAGACCAACTCGTGGCCCAGAGCTATGGCCTCTTTCTGACCCTGCTCTTTGTAGCAAATGCCCACCTGATGACGTTCATCATCGGCCATTAAGGGTAAGTTGGTGGCAAACGGCAGGGCGCCTGCTTGAAACTCAATGGGTGCGCGCACATCAATCATTGGTACACGATCTAACAGCAAACGTTGGTAATCGTTGGTCAATGGTAGCGCCGCGGCGGTCAAGTCTTCACCTCAATAGTAGGTTGGCTAGGGTCATAATCCGCTAGTGTACCAATGGACTGGCAATAACAGCCTGCCTCTTGCAAAAGGCTAGAAACTTCGTCTGCGGCCACTGGATTGACTGCAATGAGCAGGCCACCGCTAGTCTGCGGATCACACAGTAGCGCCTGGCTCTCAACGCTAATGGTGCTAATATGTTGCGCAATACTTTGCCAGTTGCGCTGGCTACCACCGGGTACACAACCCGCCTCAATGTAGTCAGTCACAGCTGCGTCTAACACCGGCACTGCAGATACATCAATCGAGGCACTAAGATTACTGCCCTGACACATTTCTAACAGGTGACCTAATAGGCCGAAACCGGTGACATCGGTCATGGCGCTAACACCCGGGACAGCACCCAAAATAGCGCCAATGGTATTCAAACGCATCATATTCTCCACCGCCAAACGGCTGTGTTGAGGTTTCAGTTTACCCTGCTTTTCAGCGGTGGTTAGCACACCCACACCGATGGGTTTAGTCAAAAATAGTTTATCGCCACTCTGCGCTGTACTGTTTTGTTTAAGGTTACACAAATCAACTCTGCCGGTGACGGCCAAGCCAAAAATAGGTTCTTGGGTGTCAATAGAATGGCCACCTGCAAGATGAATACCCGCATCTTTACAGGCATGGCGGCCGCCTTCTAAAACCTGTTGTGCTACCTCAGGACCCAATTTATCAACGGGCCAACCGAGTATTGCAATCGCCATCATAGGGGTTCCACCCATGGCATAGACATCACTAATCGCATTGGCAGCAGCAATACGGCCAAATTCAAAAGCATCATCCACAATGGGCATAAAAAAGTCAGTGGTGCTAATTATCCCAGAGCCATCCCCCAGGTCATAAACCGCAGCATCATCTTTAGTGCTATTGCCTACCAAAAGGTTGTCATCCTGTGGTGCAACAAAGTCAGTCTTTAAGAATTGTTCAAGCAGGCTAGGGGCAATTTTGCAACCGCAGCCAGCACCGTGGCTAAATTGGGTGAGTCTAATTTTAGAAGTCATTGCATGTCGCTATTGGTTGACGATTTCACAGGGTACTTGGTTTGTTCGGCAAGGTCATGAGTTTTGCTTACAATATTCTCGTGGCGGCAGCCCTGTCCAATGCTTAAAGGCTCGAGTAAAGGAGCGAGATTCACTAAAGCCAACGGCCTCAGAGACTTTTTCAACGGATAATTTCTCGTGAATTAATTTATGTATCGCGACCTCTCTGCGCAAATTATCTTTTATTTTTTGATAACTGGTAGCACTCTCTTTTAGCCGCCGATGTAGAGTTTGAGAGCTCATTCCGAGTTCCTTCGCCAACGTATGAATGCTGGCAAAAACTAAGCGATCGGGGTGTCTCTGAGTAATAATACGTTCAATTTTCGCCTCTAAAATAGTATCGGACCCTGGAATGGTCATTACATCTGCGGGGGCATTTTCAACATAGTTAGCTAATTCTTGATCTGATCTTACTAGTGGTTTATCTAGGTAGTGACGATCAAAAACGAGGCGATTGGAAAAACTATTAAAATGCAGTTCAGAGGGAAACATGATCTGTAACTCATCTCTATGTTGTGGTGGACTAAAGGTGAAATGCGTTTCCCGCAGTCTTATCGGTTCACCAATATACCAACTAGGGAACCTATGCCAGATGACCAACCAAAACTCTGTCATAAAGTTCTCGGGGTCTAGATGGGGCTGGTCCATGTTGAAGCCCAGTATTGCGCTTCCGTCCGATTCCGTTAACTGCATGGGGATATCGCTGCTGATTAAATTATAAAAATCGACAGCTTTCTCCAATAGCTCACCCAAGGTTGCGCAACGGCTAACCAATTCTCCCATGGTAGCGAATAAACCGACCTTACAGCCATTCTGAGTAAAACCCATGAACTCGTCATCTAGACATTCTTGGACGCCTTTGAATAGTCGAGCCACCTGCTCGGTGTGCACACGTTGTCCATCTCGGGTTAGGACCTTGGGATTGATCCCTGCGCGCTCCAAAATTGGACGCTGTGCAAGGCGATGCTCACGGATCCCATGTAGGCAGGCAACAACATGATGTTGGCAAATGGTCGCCATATAAATAACCTAGTCGATTAGAGCGGTTTAAAATAAATAAATTGTGAGTTTAGTTCCATATTATTACAAAAAATCAATAAAATACCTAACTATATGGCAATAAATGTGATTTTTTGTGTTGCAAATAGACCTACTATTTGCCTCTGGGCTACGGCATAGTGCAGTTTAGAAAGTTAACTGTACTCTAGCGGTAACCAATAGATTTAAAGGATGGACAGAGCAATGACCGATAAAAAAGGTCCTACAGTCAAAGATTGGGAAAATTTAGCCGAAAAAGAGACCAAAGGTCGCTCGGCTGATGACATGATTTGGCAGACCCCAGAAGGTATTAAGATAAAACCCCTTTATACGGCTGAAGATACCGCTGGCCTTGCCCATATGGATAATTTGCCTGGTTTTGCGCCTTATAAGCGTGGTCCCAAGGCGACCATGTATGCAGGGCGGCCTTGGACTGTGCGTCAATATGCTGGGTTTTCCACGGCAGAAGAATCTAATGTTTTTTATCGAAAAAACCTAGAGGCTGGGCAGCAGGGTTTGTCGGTGGCTTTTGATCTAGCTACTCATCGTGGATATGACTCTGATCATACTCGCGTAGAGGGTGACGTGGGTAAAGCTGGTGTTGCTATTGACTCTGTTGAAGATATGAAAATACTCTTCGATAGTATTCCGCTTGATAAGGTATCTGTGTCCATGACAATGAATGGCGCAGTGCTGCCAGTGATGGCAAGCTTTATCGTTGCCGCTCAGGAGCAGGGTGTTGCCCCTAAACAGCTCGCTGGCACCTTGCAGAATGATATTCTGAAAGAGTTTATGGTGCGCAATACGTACATCTATCCACCAGAACCCTCCATGCGAATCGTATCCGACATCATCAGTTACAGTGCTGAATTTATGCCTAAGTTCAACTCTATTTCTATTTCTGGTTACCATATGCAAGAGGCCGGTGCGACTAACGTTCAAGAGTTGGCTTATACGATTGCCGACGGTATTGAATATGTGCGCACCGCGATCGATAGCGGTATGGACGTGGACAAATTTGCGCCACGGCTTTCCTTTTTCTTTGCTATTGGTATGAATTTCTTTATGGAGATTGCAAAGCTTAGGGCGGCTCGTATTTTGTGGTCAACCTTAATGGCTGAGAAGTTCTCGCCGAAAGATCAGCGCTCATTAATGTTGCGTACCCACTGTCAAACATCCGGGGTTAGCTTGACCAGTAAAGACCCTTACAACAATATTATGCGTACCACGATTGAGGGTATGTCTGCAGTCTTGGGTGGCACTCAGTCGTTGCATACCAACTCTTTTGATGAGGCACTTGGGTTACCCACTGAGTTTGCCGCACGCATCGCTCGAAATACACAATTAGTGATTCAAGAAGAAACGGGCATCACCAATGTGGTCGATCCACTAGCGGGTTCTTATTATATCGAAAGCCTTACTAATGAATTAGTGAAAGCGGCTCTTGTTCTTATCAATGAAGTTGAAGATTTGGGTGGTATGACTAAGGCGGTTGAGTCGGGGATGCCTAAATTACGTATCGAAGAGGCCGCGGCATTGCGTCAAGTGGCCATTGATCGTGGAAACGAAGTGATTGTTGGGGTTAATAAATATCAATTGAGTGAAGAGCCTGAGATTGATGTGCGGGATATAGATAATTCGTCTGTGCGCGCTGCCCAGATTGAGCGACTTAATCGCTTGCGCGCTGATCGAAATTCAGTTTCTTGCAATGCGAGACTTGCAGCGCTTACTGAGTCGGCAAAAACAGGCAAAGGGAACTTATTAACTCTAGCGGTTGAGGCGGCTAGAGAAAGGGCGACCGTTGGAGAAATAAGTGATGCACTAGAGGAAGTATGGGGCCGACACAGAGCCCAAACGCGATCGATAAGTGGTGTTTATAATTCTGCCTATGAAGGTGATGAGGGGTTTATGAAAATCAAACAAAAAGTAGAAACTTTTGCTGAGCAACAGGGACGACGACCCAGAATGTTGGTGGTAAAGATGGGACAGGATGGTCATGACCGGGGTGCAAAAGTGATAGCAACGGCCTTTGCAGATTTAGGTTTTGACGTGGATGTCGGCCCCATGTTTCAGACGCCAGAGGAAGCCGCTAGGCAAGCTATTGAAAATGATGTACATGTGGTGGGGGTATCATCTCAAGCGGCTGGACATAAAACATTAGTGCCACAAATGATTGAGTCACTTAAAAGCCAGGGTGCAGGAGAAATTATAGTGGTTTGTGGTGGGGTGATACCCCCCAAGGACTATGACGAACTGACAGCGATTGGTGTGGCTGCGATCTTTGGTCCGGGAACTAATATTCCTGACGCAGCTGAAAAAGTATTAGACCTTATTCAATAATTGACGTCTGCGAGGCAGAAAAAATGCATGAGATTCTCGAAGAATTGGAAGAAAAACGACGCCTTGCTCGCTTGGGCGGGGGACAAAAACGTATTGACGCTCAGCATGCTAAGGGCAAGCTGACAGCTCGTGAGCGACTAGACCTATTACTTGATGATAATAGTTTTGAAGAATGGGATATGTTTGTTGAGCACCGATGCACTGACTTTGATATGGACAAACAACATGTTCCTGGCGATGGGGTGATTATTGGTTATGGCACTATCAATGGCAGGTTAGTCTTCGTTTTTAGCCAAGACTTTACGGTTTTTGGCGGCGCACTCTCTGAAGCCCATGCGGAAAAAATATGTAAGTTAATGGATCAAGCGATGAAAGTAGGCGCTCCCATTATAGGTCTCAATGACTCAGGAGGCGCCCGTATCCAAGAAGGAGTGGCTTCTCTGGGCGGCTATGCTGAGGTGTTTCAGCGAAATGTTATGGCATCGGGGGTCATACCTCAAATATCAATGGTTATGGGCCCCTGCGCTGGTGGTGCGGTTTATTCTCCAGCGATAACTGACTTTATCTTCATGGTACAAGACAGCTCATATATGTTTGTCACCGGCCCGGATGTCGTTAAAACAGTGACTCATGAAACGGTTACAGCTGAAGAGTTGGGCGGGGCGCTTACCCATTCCAGCAAGTCAGGTGTAGCCGATCTTGCCTTTGCAAATGATGTAGATGCTCTTGCCAAACTACGCCATTTTTTCAATTACCTGCCAGCCAATAACAAAGAGAAACCACCGGTCTGGCCCACGGTAGACCCGGCCGACAGAATTGAAATGTCCCTGGATACCATTATTCCAAGCGATCCCAATAAACCCTATGACATGAAAGAGGTCATTTTAAAGGTGGCTGATGAAGGGGTTTTCTTTGAAACGCAGGTTAACTATGCGAAAAATATTATCACTGGGTTTATTCGCATCGAAGGCTCAAGTGTTGGTGTAGTGGCTAATCAACCCCTGGTGTTGGCGGGTTGTTTGGACATAGATGCATCAAAAAAGGCGGCGCGGTTCATCCGTTTCTGTGATGCCTTCAACATCCCTGTACTAACGTTTGTGGACGTCCCAGGCTTTATGCCGGGCACTAGTCAGGAATACGGTGGCATTATTAAGCATGGTGCCAAGTTGTTGTACGCTTACGCCGAATGCACTGTGCCCAAAGTAACGGTTATTACTCGTAAAGCCTACGGTGGAGCCTATGACGTAATGTCGTCTAAGCATTTGCGCGGCGATGCCAATTTAGCATGGCCTACGGCAGAAATCGCCGTCATGGGCCCCAAGGGTGCGGTAGAAATCATCTTTCGTAAAGATATCGGTGATGAGAAAAAGATCGCTGCGCGTACGGAAGAATATCGCAAGAAATTTGCCAACCCGTTTATTGCAGGTAAACGCGGTTATATCGACGATGTCATTATGCCTCACAGCACTCGAAAGCGGGTGGCAAGGTCTCTGGCAATGCTTAGAAATAAAAGCGTCGAAAACCCTTGGCGAAAGCACGGCAATATTCCGCTATAAAACCTCATTGATGAGAACAGAGCTATGTTGAAAAAAATTCTAGTGGCGAATAGGGGTGAAATTGCCTGTCGCGTTTTTGCTACTGCTAAAAAAATGGGTATTGCTACGGTCGCGGTCTATTCTGATGCGGACCGAGACGCGCTGCATGTACAAATGGCTGATGAGGCTGTCCATATAGGGCCTTCCGTCTCCGCCGAAAGTTATCTGGTGATCGACAAAATTGTTCAGGCTTGTTTGGACACCGGTGCCGATGCGGTGCACCCTGGGTACGGTTTCTTGTCTGAGAACAGCAAATTTCGCGATGCCTTAGATGCTGCGGGAATCATATTTATTGGTCCAGGTAAAAAGGCCATTGAATCTATGGGTGACAAGATCACCTCCAAGCTTATTGCGCAAAAGGCGGGAGTTAATTGTATCCCCGGTTACACAGATGTTGTTCGCGATGCTGATCATGCGCTTGAGGTCTGTGCTGAAATAGGCTATCCAGTGATGCTTAAAGCCTCTGCCGGCGGCGGTGGTAAAGGTATGCGCGTAGCGATGAATGAAGATGAATGCCGCGATGGGTTTGAGCGTGCTACCAACGAAGCGCGTTCTAGTTTTGGTGACACGCGTATCTTTATCGAAAAATATATTCAGCAACCTCGTCATATTGAGATCCAAGTGATGGCAGATGGCCATGGCAGTGTGATTTATTTAGGCGAACGAGAGTGTTCTATTCAGCGGCGACACCAAAAAGTGATAGAAGAGGCTCCTTCGCCATTCCTAAACGAAGAAACACGGCAAAAGATGGGAGAGCAGAGCTGTGCCCTAGCGCGTGCGGTAGACTATCAGTCTGCGGGAACGGTCGAGTTTATAGCAGATGCTGACATGAACTTCTATTTCTTGGAAATGAATACTAGGCTTCAGGTAGAGCATCCGGTGACCGAGTTAGTTACCGGTCAAGATTTGGTAGAGTTAATGATTAGAGTGGCTGCGGGTGAGGAACTTCCACTGACTCAGCAGGATGTTAGTTTAACTGGCTGGGCGATGGAGTCGCGAGTCTATGCTGAAGACCCGTTCCGCAACTTCTTACCTTCCGTTGGCCGCCTAGTTCGTTATTCTGAGCCTGAAGGGGAGGGTGTTCGAGTTGATAGTGGGGTCTATGAAGGAGGCGAAGTGTCTATATTCTATGACCCAATGATTGCGAAGTTAATCACCTATGGTGAAGACCGTAGTCAGTCAATCGATCGTATGGTGGATGCCCTGGATAATTATTATATTCGTGGTGTGAATCACAATATAAGTTTCTTGAACGCTCTAATGGTGCACCCGCGTTTTATTGCTGGTGACCTGAGCACTAATTTTATTGCCGACGAATTTCCTGATGGTTTTAATGCTGACTTAGTCCCGCAGGCTGACCCAGCTATTGCGTTGGTTGTCCTAGGTGCTGTTAATCAGCTTGAAGAGGAACGAGCTAGCTTGCTGTCTAACCAGCTAACAGGTCATGAGCATGTAGCAAACCGAGATTGGGTAGTGGTGGTTGGAGATCAACAGTCAACGGTGAGTGTTGAGCTTACAGAGAGCGGATATTTGGTAAGTTTGGGTAATTTAGACTATCAGGTCGAGACAAACTGGAGTTTGGGTGAACCCCTTTTTAAGGCAGATGTTAACGGTAAAGATATCTCAGTACAGGTAGAGCGCAGCGCTAAGGGTTATAGGTTGTTATACCGAGGTGCGGAGATCAACGCTCAGATACTCTCTCCAAAGGCTGCAGTGCTTTCCGCCCATATGGTTTACAAAGCTCCTGCTGACATGTCGAAATTTTTACTTTCACCAATGCCTGGCTTACTGGTAAAAATGGCTGTTAAAGAGGGGCAAGAAGTTAAAGAGGGTGAGGAGCTAGCCGTCGTTGAAGCCATGAAAATGGAAAATAGCCTTCGTGCTGTCCAAGATGGTATTGTGGGTAAAATATCAGCTGTGGAGGGTGGCAGTTTAATGGTTGATGAAATTATTTTAGAGTTTGAGTAGTGGCTGAATGACAGATAAATCCCGATCTTTAGCAGAGCAGGTTCGAGCCGGCGATCGCCGTGCCTTAGCAAAAGCGATTACCTTGGTTGAGTCGACAAGAAAAGATCACAGAGAACAGGCGTCCAGCTTACTTGAAGCCCTAATGCCTTATTCGGGTGATTCTGTCCGTGTGGGTATCTCTGGGGCGCCAGGGACAGGTAAATCAACATTTATTGAAGTGTTTGGCAATCATATTATAGAGCAGGGACACAGTGTGGCGGTATTGGCAGTAGATCCATCGTCTGCCGTCACTGGCGGATCTATTCTTGGTGATAAAACGAGGATGGAGACTTTAGCGTTTGCAGAGCAAGCGTTTGTGAGACCTTCACCTGCAGGAAAAACCTTAGGCGGTGTGACACGGCGAACCCGAGAGTCCATGCTGATCTGTGAAGCAGCCGGATTTGATGTTGTCTTAGTCGAAACTGTTGGGGTCGGACAGTCAGAGACAGCCGTGGCGGATATGACAGATATGTTTTTGTTGCTGTTGTCTCCCTCTGGAGGCGACGAATTACAGGGAATTAAACGCGGTATTATGGAGTTGGCCGATTTAGTGTTGGTTAATAAAGCGGATGGTCACCAAACTGCAGCGGCCGCTCAAACACAATCTGACTATAGGTCTGCCATTCATTTTATGAAATCACGATTTGACCACTGGCAACCGCCAGTCATGACATGTTCTGCATTGAAAAATCAAGGGGTTGAAGCTGTTTGGGCTAAGGTAACTGAGTTCAATTTTGCGCTGTCTGAAAAAGGGCAATTAGCGAAACTTCGTGCGCAACAGTCCAAGGCTTGGATGTGGTCTGAAACGGCTGAATCTCTTATCGCAGACTTAAAGGCTAATCCTGAGATTAAAAAGTTAGTCCCTAAATTGGAGACTGCAGTATTAGAAGGAACGTTGCCGGCCACCATTGCGGCCCAAAGACTGGTTGAGTCTTATAAAAAAATAGATTAAGTTTATACTTTGTCCAAAATATTATTAAAAGTTGACCCTATGCCTGAAAATACCAGAGAGACTGCAAATCTTACTTCAATTATTGAAGCCAACACTCATTACAGTAAGTCATTTAGTCAGTCTGAGTTGCAACCCCAACCAACGCGGCATATATCCATTTTAACTTGCATGGATTCCCGAATGGACCCCTATAAATTTGCAGGCTTACTGGATGGCGAAGCCCATATTATTCGTAATGCCGGCGGCAGGGCTACAGAGGATGCAATTCGCTCGTTGATTATTTCCCATAAGTTTTTAGGTACGCTTGACTGGTTTGTTATTCACCACACCAATTGCGGTATGACGTTAGTGACCGAAGACATTATTGGTGAATTATTAGAGGATGATTTAGAAACCGCGGTGATTGAAGACGGTGTCTGGATTAACCCTAAGAGAGATTCAACCGTCAACACAAAGCCGGGTTCTGCGGCGGGTAAAGCTATCGACTGGTACACCTTTACTGACTTAAAAGAAAGTGTATTAAAAGATATGAGTACTATCCGACAGCATGAACTTGTCCCTAGTCATATTAATATTTTCGGCTTTATTTTTGACGTCAAAACAGGAAAATTAACCCCCGTCAACTAAATTATTCATTGGTGCTAGGTACAGCGATGTGTCTGTTTTATTCAGGCGGGAAACGTGCAAAGTCACAATATTCAACACCGCCACATGACTTTTTGGTGCTATTAAAAAGAGCCTTAACGGCTCTTCACTAAATAGTTCGAGATGTGCTAGGGTCACATTTTCGTGACGCGAAATTTTCGGCCCTTGATTTTACCCTCTTGCAAACACGTTAAAGCCTTGTTCGCTAGGTTGCGCTGAATAGCAACAAAAGCGGCGTGGTCGTTAATGTCAATTTTCCCTACGGCCTTTCCATCAACACCGCCAGGACCGGTAAGTGCCCCGAGAATATCGCCAGGGCGCACCTTGGCTTTTCGGCCACCAGCAATACATAGAGTCAAAAATTCTGGTGCCGGTAGTCTGGTATCACTCATTGGGAGTGTTTCAAGCGAAACAAATGGAAGATCATACTTCAGGTAGTTAGCGATACGTTCGATCTTGAAACGCTCCGCTTCTGTGAAGAGGGTGAGAGCAAGACCTGATTTGCCAGCGCGCCCTGTTCTACCGATACGGTGCACATAAGTTTCAGCATCGTGAGGCAGTTCGAAATTAATTACTGCGGCGAGATCATCTATGTCTAAACCCCGAGCAGCGACATCCGTTGCAACTAATATACGGCAGCTCTGTTGCCGAAACTGCACTAAGACGTGGTCTCGATCCCGTTGTTCGAGATCTCCATGAAGCACGGCGGTATAGATTCCGCATGCATTTAAATGTTCTCCGACATCACGCACCAGTAGTTTTGTGTTGCAAAAAATAACAGCGGTGTGCGGTTTAAAGTGAGTTAATAGCTTAACCAGTCCATCTAGGCGTTGTTGCTTACTACAAACAAACATCTTTTGCTCGATAGTATTGTCGTCGTCACTGGCTTCAACCGCGATTTGCACCGGCGAATGTTGAAAGCGAGCGCTGATAGCGGCAATATCCTTGGGGTATGTGGCCGAAAACAGCAAGGTCTGCCGGTCTGTTGGGGTCTCTTCGAGAATACTCACCATGTCATCGATAAAACCCATCTCAAGCATGCGATCTGCCTCGTCTAATACCACCGTGCTAGTTCGCGCCAGCGAAAGGGTTTCTTTAGATAAGTGATCTTTGATTCGACCGGGGGTGCCCACCACGATGTGGGCACCGTGCTCTAATGATCCTATCTGAGGGCCGATGGAGACACCTCCGCAAAGGGTGACTACTTTTATATTGGGTTGATAGCGCGCCAGACGACGAATTTCCGTCGCCACCTGTGTGGCCAATTCACGCGTAGGGCAGAGCACTAATGCTTGCGTACCAAAATCACGAGGATTCAGTTTGGTGAGTAGCGGCAGTGCAAAAGCAGCGGTCTTACCGCTGCCGGTCTTGGCCTGGGCGATTAAATCCTTTCCGGCTAGTGCAGCGGGTAGGCTCAACGCTTGTATCGGGGTCATATGGAGATAACCCAATGACGCTAGGTTGTCGATTTGGGCGGGTGGCAAGCCCACCGAGGAAAATAGAGTATGGGTCACGGGAAATCCAGAGTTATTTGGTGGATGGTTAAAAATTTGGGATGCGACAGTATAACAGTCTGTCAGCGACGTGGTGGTTTGGAATTGATAAGTCGGCATCCAACGTAAAAATCGTCGACGCCAGTATTGGACATTCGAACAATTACCTGTAGTTAAATTTTTATTTGTGACACCTGTAGTCTAATGAATGCTAATCATCATAGTCCACAGAAGAGCCTGCTTGGTTCTTTTTTTAGGTGCATCAATTGCTTTGCATGGAACAAGCAAGTTAATTAGACTTGCTACCTACAGGTAACCCCTGCGCAATTAATGGAGACAGTATGAAAGGGTTTGGACCGGGGTTTTTAGTTACCGCGGCCTTTATTGGGCCGGGTAGTATCGCTACTGCCAGTGTGGCAGGGGCAAATTTTGGTTTTGTACTACTTTGGGCCTTGCTGTTTTCTCTTATTGCTACCATCGTCTTGCAAGAAATGGCCGCTAGGCTAGGTTTGGTCTCTGGCTCAGGTCTATCTCAGGCCCTGCGCAGTACCTTTAGCAGCCCCATTATAAGCCGTTGTGCAGTCGTTCTAGTGGTTTCTGCAATTGGTGTTGGCAACGCCGCCTATGAGGCGGGTAATATATCAGGAGCAGCGCTTGGATTGGCAACCATCACACCCTTACCGGCCGCTTGGTGTGCTCTTGTTATTGGCATCCTTAGTGCGCTGTTACTCGGTACGGGAGGCTACAAAATATTAGAGCCGGTATTGATTATTTTAGTGCTCACAATGAGTAGCGTCTTTGTGGTGACCATGGTGCTAGTAGATGTTGACTATGGTGCGCTATTCCGCGGGTTAGTAACCCCACAAATACCTGAGGGATCAGCACGGACGATTATTGCCCTTATTGGAACTACAGTTGTGCCATACAATCTATTTCTCCACGCCAACGCGGTACAAGAAAAATGGCGGGGTGTGGCTCTGGAAACTGCTCTTGCACAATCTCGGAAAGACACGATGGTTTCGATCGGTCTAGGCGGATTGATTACCCTTGCTGTGATGAGCACAGCAGCGGTCGCGTTTTTTCAGACGGATAATACATTCTCGGCCCAGTCTTTGGCGACTCAATTAGAGCCAGTACTGGGTAGTGGAGCTAATTATTTCTTCGCCCTTGGTCTTGTGGCGGCGGGTTTAACCAGTGCTATTACAGCCCCCCTAGCCGCAGCCTATGCTGTCAGTGGAGCATTGGGCTGGCCGTGTGATTTTGCAGACCGCCGCTTCCGCGGTATCTGGTTAACGGTGCTTACCACTGGAACTCTGTTTGCCGCTGTGGGAACAAAGCCAATAGCCGCCATACTCTTTGCTCAGGCCGCCAACGGCCTGCTATTGCCTATTATCGCTGTGTTCTTGCTCATTATTATGAATCGAGGCGACTTGCTAGGTGATCACCGCAACAAATGGACTGCTAATATCATTGGTGGTGCAGTGGTGACCACTGTTGCGGCTCTGGGTCTCTTTAATATTGCTAAGATTTTTCTTCCATAGGACCATTATCTAGCCCAGATAAGCGCAGTAAAACTATTTTCGAAGCGACCCTAGTTACGCTTCAGTGATCAGCAAAGCTTTATTTACTTGCGTGTGACAAGCAAGTTTATTAAAATTACCCGCTAAGCAACATTTTCACTAATCACTATGTCCCTTATAACCTAGGAATGCGCCATGTCAGTTACTTCTAAGCGTGATACAACTATACAGACTGTGGGTAAATCAAATCCACAAAAATTAGTGCCTCTTCGGTTCGTTACTGCTGCCAGTCTATTTGATGGTCACGATGCTTCTATTAATATTATGCGCCGTATTCTTCAGGGGGCAGGGGTGGAGGTCATTCACCTAGCTCATAATCGCTCGGTTGCTGAGGTCGTCGCAACGGCTTTGCAGGAAGATGCGCAAGGTATAGCCATTAGTTCCTATCAGGGTGGTCATGTGGAGTACTTTAAGTATGCCGTGGACCTACTTAAAGAAGCGGGTGCTGAGCATATTCGTATTTTTGGTGGTGGTGGTGGTGTGATAGTTCCCTCTGAGATTGCGGAGTTACAAAATTATGGTGTAGAGCGTATTTATTCGCCCCACGATGGTCAAAATATAGGCTTAGTTGGCATGATCGAGGATATGATTGAGCGATGCTCTCTCAGTTCAGGGTCACCGATCACAGTTCAATCCAAAGATCTTAACGTCGCTGATGAAGGTCAGCGTAATTTAGCGACTTTAATCACGGCTATTGAGCGTGATGAGTTGAGTGAGAGCGATTTAAATTCATTGCGAGAGCAGGCACAGTTTTTAACCAACACTGTGCCGGTCCTTGGTATTACTGGTACCGGTGGAGCGGGTAAGTCTTCACTAACTGACGAGTTGATTCGTCGTTTTCGGCAGGACAGTGCAGATCAACTAAAGATTGGAGTGTTGGCTATTGATCCCACTCGGCGTAAAACTGGTGGCGCGCTCTTAGGAGACCGTATTCGTATGAATGCGATCTATCATCCAAATATCTACATGCGTTCCATAGGTACTCGCGGTGCGGTAGGTGAGGTGCCAGAGTCTCTTACCGACATTATTAGCGCAATGCGTCTTAGCGGATTTGATTTGGTAGTTGTTGAAACACCCGGTATAGGGCAGGGTGATGCGGGTATTGTTCCCTATGTTGATGTCCCTATTTATGTAATGACCCCAGAGTTTGGCGCCCAGAGCCAGTTAGAAAAAATAGATATGCTGGATTATGCTGAGCTTGTGGTTATCAATAAATTTGACCGCAAAGGCAGTGAAGACGCCTATCGTGATGTGTGCAAGCAGATGCAGCGCAACCGCGAAGCCTGGACTGAGCTTCCAGATTCTATGCCAGTGTTTGGTTCGATCGCATCACACTTTAATGATGATGGAGTGACTGCAGCCTACCAAGAATTGCTAAAATTACTGCAGGACAGAGGCCTCTGTCAATTTGACCAGCACCTTGAGCCTGTCAGTTGCCGAATGTCGTCTGAAAAATCAGCGGTAGTGCCGGCTGACCGTCAGCGTTATTTAGCCGAGATTGCAGATACGGTGCGTAATTATCACCAGCATGTTGAGAAGCAAGCAACCTTGGCACGGCAAAAACAACAGTTGGCTGCGACCAAGGGTATGCTTAATGAATCAGGTGCTAAGGCACCTTTAGAAATTGATGAGCTTATTAAGGACCGGGAAAAAACGATGGATGGCCGAGCTGCTGCACTATTAGAGAATTGGCCTGCAGTGGTTGAAGCTTATTCTGGTGATGAAAAAATAGACACCTTGGCAAATGGTAAGCAAGTGAGGACCGCGTTAAATAGTATCTCTCTTTCTGGAAACAAGATTTCTCGAGTTTCATTGCCGCGATTGAAGGACCATGGAGATTTATTAACATGGTTGATGCTGGACAATCTTCCTGGTGAATTTCCTTACACGGCGGGCGTTTTCCCATTTAAGCGTGAGGGAGAAGACCCAGCTCGAATGTTCGCTGGTGAGGGGGATGCGTTTAAAACTAATCGGAGATTTAAAGCTCTTTCTGAACACAGTGAAGCGAAAAGACTGTCTACCGCCTTTGACTCAGTCACACTTTATGGGTGGGATCCAGGTGAGCGCCCTGATATCTATGGCAAAGTGGGCAACGCGGGGGTTTCTATCTGTACCTTGGATGACATGAAGGCACTCTATGATGGGTTTGATCTTTGTGACCCTCGGACATCGGTGTCTATGACAATAAACGGCCCGGCACCAACAGTGCTGGCTATGTTTCTTAATACCGCCATTGACCAGCAGGTGGATAAGTTTGCTAGTGAGCATAAGCGTCAGCCCAATGATAATGAATATGAGAGCTTGCGCGCTAATGCTCTGAGCGCTGTACGAGGAACGGTACAGGCAGATATTCTTAAGGAAGATCAAGGGCAGAACACTTGTATTTTTTCTACCGAGTTTAGTCTGCGTATGATGGGTGATATGCAGCAGTATTTTATCGATAAGGCCATTCGGAATTTCTATTCAGTCTCGATCTCTGGATACCATATTGCAGAAGCAGGAGCTAATCCTATTTCGCAATTGGCCTTTACACTGTCTAACGGTTTTACCTTTGTGGAGGCTTATCTGGCCAGAGGCATGGATATTGACGATTTTGCGCCTAATCTGTCATTCTTCTTTTCTAACGGCATGGACCCTGAGTACACGGTGATGGGGCGAGTGGCACGACGTATTTGGGCAACGGCTATGCGAGATCGTTACGCGGCTAACCCACGAAGTCAAAAGCTCAAATATCATATTCAAACGTCAGGTCGTTCTCTTCATGCCCAAGAAATGAATTTCAATGATATTCGCACGACCTTACAAGCCTTGATCGCCATTTATGATAATTGTAATAGCCTGCATACAAATGCCTACGATGAAGCTATTACCACACCTACAGAGGAGTCGGTGCGCAGAGCCTTGGCTATCCAGCTGATTATCAATCAAGAGTGGGGTCTAGCCAAAAACGAAAACCCAAGTCAAGGAGCTTTTATTATTGACGAACTCACCGCTTTAGTAGAAGAGGCAGTGTTGCAAGAGTTTGAGAAAATCTCTGATCGAGGTGGTGTCTTAGGTGCCATGGAAACGGGTTACCAGAGAGGAAAAATCCAGGAGGAGTCGATGTTCTATGAGCACAAAAAGCACGATGGATCTCTGCCTATTGTGGGCGTTAATACCTTTATTAGTGAAGCGGAAGAACAAGAAGTGGAAATTAAGCTGGCACGATCCACAGATGATGAAAAGCAAAGCCAAATTAAGCGTTTGAGAGCATTCCACAGTGAGCATGAGGCGTCATCTGAGCAGGTGCTTAAACGACTTCAGGATGCAGTCCGCCGTGGTGATAATGGGTTTGAATTACTAATGGATGCGGTACGCTGTTGTTCTTTGGGCCAGATTACTAATGCGCTGTTTGATGTCGGCGGACAATATCGCCGTAATATGTAAATACTGTTAACTTGATACATGTATAGGAAAAGAGCATGACTAAACCGCTGCGCCTAACCCAGGTTGAACGTAAGGAAATATCTGATACTAAGATGTTAGAAGTAGCGATCGACTTAATTATTGAGCGGGGCACTGCACAGTTAACATTAAAGGATGTGGGTGAGCGGGCTGGTTATTCAAGAGGCTTAGCGGGTTATCGGTTTGGCAACAAGGCGGGGTTATTTGATTTTGTATTACGCTCTGTGGGCGATGAATGGTTAGCTGAATTGACCTCGGTGACCAACCATAAAAGCGGCTACCAGGCTATTGCGGCTGCTCTAGATGCGCACAGTAAATTTTGTGAAGACGCGCCTAAGCATGTTGAGGCCTTTTATCGTTTATGGTTTGAATCTTTGGCGCCAAAATCGCCACTTAGACCGGTGATTATGGGTATTCATGGTCGTCGACACAGGGATGTTATGGGCTGGATAGAGCAGGGCATTAAGGAGGGCTTAATAGCACCATTGGTATCACCAAAATTAATAGCAGATCAGTTTAGCGCGGCGGTCATTGGCATTGTCTACCAGTGGATGAGTGACGCAGAAAATATCGAAGAGATCCGCTCTCTTCATAATGGCTTAAAGAAAATGATGAAAATGATGCTGGTCAAGGCAGATTAGTTACTTTCGGCATATAGTAAAAATAATAGGAAATAAAAAAAGCGACCCTAGGGCCGCTTTTTTTATACTACTAAAACTAGGGTTTTAGCCACACTTTGATTCGCCGCAGTTCAGGCAGGTCATGCAGCCATCCATCAAAATGGTAGCTTTGACGCTACATTTTTTACACACCTCAGCTGTAGGTGGGAAGTCGTTAGCTTCTTGTGGCGCAGCACTAGCCTGTTCAAAGTCAGCGCGCTTTTCATCCATAATTTTCTGCTGATGCTCAGGGATCTCGGGTTTTGTCATCATTCCGATCTTTTGCAAGTGGTCTTCGATTGCCCAGCCTATTTCTGCCACCAGTGATGGCATAAAACGCCCACCCGATTTAAAGTACCCTCCTTGGGGGTCAAAGATGGCTTTCAACTCTTCGACAAGGAAGGTGCAGTCGCCACCTTTACGGAACACGGCAGAGATAACTCTCGTTAAGGCCGCAATCCATTGAAACTGATCCATGTTTTTGGAGTTTAAAAATATCTCAAAAGGTCGACGCAACTCATGGTCGGTACCTTCATTTAAAACAATATCATTGATAGTGAGATACATAGCGTGATCTGACATCGGCGTTTTTATTTTATAAGTGCTACCTGCCAAGGCTTCGGGGCGTGACACCTTTTCGTGCATCTGAATAATATTACTATCTGCTTCTACGGCAGTCTCTGCCGCTACATCTTTCGCTGTAACGACTTTATAGCCGACGATCTTTTTCTCAATTTTCTTGTTCATTATTGTCCTCGCAGTGCTCTGCGGATGTAGTTTTAGTTAATTAGAATTTACCGTAGTAACCTTCTTTCAGCGCATCGAATAGATTGGCGGCGGTATGGGTTTCACCGTCGTACTCAACTTCTTCGTTACCTTTAAATTCTACGGTAGAGCCATCTTCAAGGGTAAAGCTGTAAGTGGTATTTTCCAAATCACTTTCCTTTACCAATACACCCTGGAATGCCTCTGGGTTAAAGCGGAAGGTGGTGCAGCCTTTAAGTCCTTTTTCTGCCGCATACAGATAGATGTCTTTAAACGCTTCGTATTCGCAATCGGTTGGTACATTAATAGTTTTGGAGATTGAAGAATCAACCCACTTTTGTGCCGCAGCTTGAACGTCAACATGCGCTTTAGGTTCAATGTTCTCTGAACTCAGGAAGTACTCAGGCAAGGCTTCTTCGGCATCTGTACTAAAGGGCATGGCCTTAGAGTTCACCAGCGTGCGGTAAGATAGTAGCTCATAGGAAAAAACGTCGACTTTTTCTTTAGACTTCTTGCCCTCACGGATAACATTACGAGAATAGTGGTGAGCAAAACTTGGCTCTATGCCATTACTAACGTTGTTCGCCAACGACAGAGATATAGTGCCAGTTGGGGCAATGGATGAATGATGACTAAAGCGACAGCCATCTTCAATAATAGACTCAATAAGTTTGGGATCAGCCTTGGCTACCTGTTGCATATACCGACTATACTTGCCTATTAGTACCTTACCCTTAATTTTATCGCCAACCTTAATGCCATCCTTTGCTAAGTCCGGTTGTTTAAATAAGAGTGCAGCGGTGACATCAAACTCATCTTCCATAATTGGCGCCGGGCCTTTTTCACGCGCCAGCTCTAAACCTGCATAAAGTCCTGCCACGGCCATATCTTGAGCCACACGCTCAGTGAACTCTAATGAGTCTGGCTCACCATATTTCATGCGTAGCATAGTCATCGCTGAGCCTAATCCTAAAAAGCCCATACCGTGACGTCGCTTGTATTCAATTTCTTTGCGCTGCTCTTCAAGGGGTAGACCGTTAATTTCGACAACGTTATCAAGCATCCGCGTGAATACACCGACCACCTCTGCGTATTCGTCCCAGTCAAAAAATGCATCTTCGGTAAATGCGTTGCGTACAAACTTGGTCAAATTGACAGATCCTAGCAGACAGCTACCGTAGGGAGGAAGAGGCTGTTCACCACAGGGATTTGTCGCGCGAATATCTTCGCAGAACCAGTTGTTATTATTCTTGTTGACCTGATCGATAAGAATAAAACCTGGCTCAGCATAGTCATAGGTTGATGACATGATCGCATTCCATAACTTTTGAGCGCGGATTGTTTCGTAAATACGGCAGGCCACCAAGCCTTGTTCATTAGTTACATAACCGTCTGTCGTGGGGAAATGTTTCCAAACGACATTATCCCCTTTCATGTCAATGCCGCCATCGACTTCCTTGGCACTGATAGGGAATGTTAGATCCCAATCGCCGTCTGCACGCACCGCTGCAATAAACTCTTCAGTAATCAATAGAGATAGATTAAATTGGCGCAAACGACCGTCTTCACGTTTGGCGCGAACAAAATCGAACACATCGGGATGGCTAACATCAAAGGTTGCCATCTGAGCGCCCCTTCTGCCGCCTGCGGAGGACACGGTGAAACACATTTTGTCGTAGATATCCATGAACGATAACGGGCCAGACGTATAGGCACCAGCGCCAGATACGTAGGCTCCTTTAGGGCGCAACGTAGAGAATTCGTAACCAATACCGCAACCGGCTTTCAAGGTTAAGCCTGCTTCTAGATTGCGCTCTAAAATGCCGAGCATTGAATCAGGCACTGTGCCTGACACTGTACAGTTAATCGTCGAGGTCGCAGGTTTGTAAGCTCGCGCACCTGCATTTGAAATAATACGGCCTGCTGGAATGGCACCATGCTGGAGAGCCCAAACAAAACGTTCTTGCCATTTTTCGCGTTGAGCTTCGTCCTCAACATCCGATAATGCCTTGGCAACTCTCATGTAGGTTGCATCTATATCAGCATCAATGGGATTTGACTGCTTATCTTTAAGGCGATATTTTTTATCCCAAATATCCAAAGATGCAGCCTGCATAACGATTTCTTGAGAGTTTTTTGTTGGCTTAATTGTTTTTAGTTTTGGTGCGCTCATTGTGTGCCCTTTAATGCTTGACTAGCTAAAACTGCCTAACAATTATTATTAGGCCAATTTTTTAACCAGATCACCTGAATTTGTATTGAAAATATTCCAGATTCATCCTTGAAACTGTTAAGTGAGTTTATCCTACATGGTGTGTCTTGCAAGTGTTAATCCACTACATCTTGTGTTTATTTGCACTTTTAATCCTATTTTGATTTCATAAGTGCCTGCAAAAGTTGTGGATAAATCGTCCTAGCAACGATACATACTGGGGTTGTTGGGTTTTCTGACTATACTAGGCAAATGGGTCACGATTGGGGTTTTTTTACGCAACACCTACTAGGAGCGTAAAACGTACAATCGTTGTGCGTTGTCCATGACTTGGCTAAAATGGACGGCTGATTAGTTTTCTTTCAAACAGCGGGGATAAAAGCAGTCTCCGCGTTCTCTTGAGGTTTTTAATGGATATTTTCGATTTCTCTGATGGCCGCGAAGGCTACTACGGAGAGTATGGCGGCGTTTTTCTTCCGGAAATCCTACATGCAACTATCGAGGAGCTGCTGGCCTGTTTTCGTGAATGCAAAGCTGATCCAAAGTTTTGGCAAGATTATGTTGCCCTGCTGCAAAATTATTCTGGCCGCCCCACACCGATTACTCATCTAGAAAACTTGTCTCGAAAGCTTGGTGGTGCGCAAATTTACGTTAAGCGAGATGACCTTAATCATACGGGTTCCCACAAAATTAATAATGTTATGGGGCAAGGTTTACTATGCCAAAGATTAGGCAAACGTCGAGTCATCGCTGAGACCGGAGCAGGCCAACATGGGTTTGCCACTGCGACCATGGCTGCCAAATTTGGCTTTGATTGCAAAATCTACATGGGAGCTGTTGATGTCGCTCGACAGCGCCCAAACGTTTTTTGGATGGAAAACCTCGGAGCCGAAGTCATTGCGGTTGAAGATGGCCAGAAGACATTAAAAGATGCTGTTAATGAATGCATGCGAGATTGGGTAACCAATATGGCTGACACTCACTATATTTTGGGTACTGCTTGTGGTCCACACCCGTTTCCAGAAATGGTGAGTTGGTTTCAATCTATTATCGGTCTGGAGGCGCGCGAACAGATATTAAAACAAGCGGGAAAATTACCTGACCGTGTCTATGCCTGCGTTGGCGGTGGGTCTAATGCTATGGGTATTTTCCAGGGCTTTTTTGATGACGATAACGTTGAATTAATTGGCTGTGAAGCCGGTGGACATGGAGTTGGTTCTTACATGCATTCAGCAAGATTAGCCTATGACGATGCCTCTGTGGGTGTTGCCCAGGGTTACAAGACATATTTTTTGCAGAATGATGAAGGCAATATGAATGAAACTCATTCTGTCGCCGCTGGTTTAGATTATATTGGTATCAACCCTATTTTTGCCCATCTCTGGGAGCAAGGTAAGGTGCGCTTTGAGGCGGCCACAGACATTGAGGTCAAAGAGGCTTTAACATTGACCATGCGAACCGAGGGGCTTATACCTGCCCTTGAAAGTACACACGCATTTGTCACTGCCATAAAAGAAGCACCAAGCATGGGCAAGGATGAGATTATCTTGATTAACCAGTCTGGTCGTGGTGATAAGGATATCTTTACGATCGCGGATGCCCTTGATGACTCTAAATGGAAAACATTTATTGCTGGCAAAGCCGATCAGTATCGGTCGGAGAAAAAATAATGGGACTGCAAACCTACATTACTGAACGCAAAAAAGACAAAGACTTACTAGTGATGGCCCACGTGGTGTGCGGTTATCCCTCTTTTGCAGACAACATGAAAGAGCTAGAAATCATGGCTGAAGCTGGTGTTGATTTGGTGGAGCTTCAGTTTCCTTTCTCTGAGCCCAGTGCAGACGGCCCTCTTTTTGTGAGAGCCAATGAAGCATCTTTGAAATCGGGAACAACGATTGATCAATGTTTTGAATTTATGCATCAGGCTAGTCAACGCTTTCCGTTTAAGATTTTGATGATGGGTTATTACAACACTGCGTTTAAAATGGGCGAAGAGGTTTTTGTAAAACGTATTAAAGAGGCAGGTGGAGTGGGTTATATTTTGCCTGATCTGCCTGTGGAGGAGTTCGCTAACCTTCATCGTTTATCTGAACAAGAGGGAATTGAGCCTATTGTGTTAATGACTCCGACCAGCACCGATGGGCGTCTTGCAAAACTAGGAGCGGCCAGCCGCGGAATGGTCTATGTGGTAGCACGCAAGGGCGTTACAGGTTCAAAAACGACGATGGGTGATGATGTGCTAAGTCTTATAGCTAGGTGTCGGCAACATACCGAGTTGCCTATTGGCGTGGGCTTTGGTGTTAGTTGCAAGGCCGATATGGACTTTTTACGCGGCACTGCAGACCTCGCTATAGTGGGAACCGCTGCCCTTAAAACCTGGGAATCCTCCGGTGCTGAGGGTCTAAAAGTGTTTTTTGCCGAGCTAATGGCCTGAAGTCATTATTTTGACAGAAACCATACTCATAGCGATAAACGCCAATCATTGATAACTTCATTTTCAATTTCCGACAATACTGGAGTACGGCCAGGTTGATAAGCCTTTACGCATACCAGATGCGCGCCGGACTTAGAACTAATTGGGCCGGCCCAACAGGGTAAGGCTGTCGCATTACTTAAAGCGTCTAGTTTGTCAGCAAAACCAACACCGAATACCTCATCAATTTCAACAGAGTCAGCGCGCATGTAAACGTCTTGGGGTAGCATGGTGTCTCGTAAAAGAGGTACACCCTCAGCTATTCTATCGTCAAGGGCCTTTTTTGCAGTGGCAGTGGCTTGGCCGCCATACTTAGCCGTGTAAAAAACGCGGTAAACAAAGGTGAATTGTGCCGTTTCTGTGTAATCAGATTTATGGGCCTCATAGAAGGCATTGAGCTGCTTAGCTGTTGGATTTTGATTGGTCGTAATAGCCTTAATAGCGCCTGATAGTTTTGCTTTCATAGATGAGGCCTTTGGTTGAGGGTCGATATCAGGGCCAATATCAGTAGCATCTACGGTTAGAGTTTTGAGGAACTTGTCAGCAACCTGCTGATTAATTGAGGCAACATTAGGCCTGTACTGTTCACTGTTGTCGCTATCAGTCTCATCAACTTGCTGTGCGGGTATTAGTAGCCAGTAGAACCCAATACCAATCGTGGCAAGTACCAGTAGTAACGATATTTTTTGAATCATGGTTTTCATTTCGCTCGGCACATGGAATTGCAACAGACATTATTGTTCAAAAATTTTAAGCCAATCACCAGCCGTGGGTTCTCCACTGGGGTAATGCCCATTAATAATACGTAGGGTATCTATATCAGCGACACTGATACCTAATGATTTAGCTAAGACATCATAGGTGGTCGCTTGTGTCGCCCTAACATATTTTACTACTTTTGGTTTTTGTCCGGCTATCTCTGCTCGAGAAATGGGACGAAATGTATTAATGGCGGTCAAGAAAAGCGGATCAAACTCCTCGAAGTCATCTGAATTTAGAACCTCGCCTTTTAAAATATAGGCATTTAATTTGTAATAAATTACCGCTATCCGTGTCGAAGTTTTTGGGTTGTCAGTATTTAGTATTCCGGTAAATCCTTTTAACCGCGCCGGTGAAATTGATTCACCTTCGGCGAGAATAGGAACGCTGAGATAGTTGTACAAATATTCCTCAGGGCTCTGTGACGTTCGAGCTATTGGTTGCAGGCTTAAGGTTGCTGCGCCTCCCTCTGGTGAGGCTGAAACTGACCGTTTGTTATTATCTTCTGTTAGTGTCCAGTCTTTGGGGAAATTGAGACGAATCTTTAGGTTCATGTCGGAATATCGTTCAGGTGCAGTAGTTTTTGCGAGGAAGTTAACCCCCCATACCAGACCATCAGTAAGGCCTCGATAGACGTCTGCCCCATTGCCGCGCTGATTATCAGATTTAAGCGATTTGGCTTTGGTCACAACCGTCCGCAGGCGCGCATCATTTCGAGGGTGTGAAGAAAAAACACCATGATAGGTTGGTTTAGATACGCCTTGGCCCTGTGCGCGCTTTTTTTGCGACGACTCATTGTCCTTCATGATCGACAGCATGCTTAACATTTCAGTGGGGTCATAACCGAGCTTTGCCATATATTCAGCCCCAGCCTCATCAGCCTCCAGTTCATTGCGACGGCCATGGCTTTGAATCATGGAATTGGCATATGCCATAGTAGCCTCGTAAACTTCATTGCTATTGGACAGTACCGCAGCCAAGGTGGAAAGAATTTTCGCGCCGGTCATTCGCTCTTCTTGGCCAGTGACGTGACCACGGGTTACATGACCGACTTCGTGAGCCAGAACTGACACTAACTGAGCCTCATTGCTGACATAATTAAGAAGTCCACGATTGACATAAATATAGTTATCTCTCGTTGCAAAAGCGTTGAGGGCCTCATCATCAAGTAAGGTAAAGGTGAATTTCTCGCCGGCCATTTCAGACACCGCAACGATTTCTTCTCCCAGCGACTTTATATAAGCTTCGAGTGCTGGATCCTTATAAATGGGAGTGCTTTTTAGGGTTGTTTCATAGATATCAGCTCCAGTCACTTTTGCCTGACTTATCGAGGAATATGTTAAACATAACGCCAGCAGCGCAGTGACTAGAATTGTCAGGGGTGGGTGTAACCTGAAGATTAGTTTCATTATGTTATCTATTTAATCGAGAAAAATAACTTAAGCTGATTGCCTAGGCTGCCACAGGCATCATTTTTTACTGGGGTTAACAGTGGTATAGGAGCGACAACACCAATTAAATAGGAGGTGCCTTCAGAATCTACGCGTAATTTTCCTTTCTCAACGAGCTCATCAAGATCCCAGACTGTTGCCTCGTAAACAGAGAGTTTATCCCATTGAGCAAAGCCAAAGCATCCGCCACCGCCAGGGCCAATAGCGCAACTCATAGAGCCACCTTTACCCGTTGTTTCGGTAGATCCATCCAACCACACCAGATAACGTATAGACAGTGAATCTATTTTAGCCTTGACGTTATTCTGCTGTATTAACCGCTTTAAACGTGGCAGTCCTTTGGGGGCTGTTCGTGGTTCGAACCATGGATAGATAGCATCAATAAACTGCTGTTCGGGAAGTACCTTAATGCCGCCGCTCGTAACCTCATCGCTTACACATTCAATGAATTCTCGATCTGTTTCATAATGGCCTGCATCTCGCCGACCCAGAATAACCACTTTTTCATCGCCACTTAAAACAATAGGTTGATCTGTGGGGCGGTACTCGTCGATTGTTGTGGTCGCTGAGCAACCGCTAAGAAGCATTATAAGGAGCCCTAGTTGGCCGCCAAGCTTACCTATCGTCTTTGTCATAATGACTGCGACTCCTGATTAATATTTTGCCTCGACAACCAGTCGTTTATAGCGGGGATACGATAAAAATCGAGCATCAGTTTGGCCCCGGCATCACGTAATGCGATTATTGTTGCCAGCTCAATGGCCTTCTCTTTGTCTGCCATAAATGAATCTGGCGTTTTCCCATAGGCGGGCATAAACCAATTGGTTATTAGAGCGCCATCTTTTGCTTGAATATCCAGATTATATTTAATCCATACTTCAAATACGTTGAGATAGTTGTCAGAAGGGGTTGATAGCTGAACCTCAATAACAGAGGGTGTAATTATCAGATCGGTTTCTGCTGTGACTTGGTCTAGAGATGTCACAAAATCAACATTGTCGAACAGCCCAGAGAAGGCGCTATTGAGCAAATTAACTTGGCTTGCACCTATATCGATTGTAGTATTTTTGTTAGGTGTGCCGACGTAGGTGGCGAAGCTATCTTCGATAAGAATGGATGCATCGATGGGCTTAGGTTCGGACAAAACTGATGGGAATGAGCTCGTTATTTTTACAGATGCCGACGAACTGCAACCCGCTAAAAGCACGATTAGAATTAGGCCGCCTATTTTCTTCATATCTAATGCTCCCATATTAAAACAACACCCGTGTTATTTTTAGTTTATTGCAGACTATTTAAACCGATAAAGGTCCCACCATTGTTGTAACTTAATTCTCTCATTAAAGCAGCAAAGCGCATCGCGGAGGTACTTGGTGAAACCCCGGGCCTTAAATGAACTGGAAATCCAATCGCGTGTATACGAACCAGTCTATCACTACCGCGATTGGCTTTATTCAGTCGATCAATTTCTTTGACAACTCTTCTGATCGAACTTCCTTGAAAGTCATCACCTAAGGTATAAATACTAATGCGTCTGCCAGGTTTATAAAACACTTTTATGGCACTCTCTATTCCTTCTACGGGACTTGAGTTACTAAAAGGTGCCCAGGTCGCCAGTTTGGTTGTAATATTAGTTCTCATTTTAGGGCTATCTGGAATCCATTGGTTTTTATAGGCGCTAAACATATATTGGCCCATATCATTTAAAACTTGAATGCCCTTAACTTCAGGGTACACGTCAAGGATATTGAGCATCTCAATTTGAACTTTTTGCCAGGCAGCACTTTGCATGCTGCCGGAGGTGTCAATCACAAATATAATGTAGTCACTGTCTGCTGGGATGCCGCCTACGAGTTTGTTCTTCTTTTGAAATTCAGGCCCAAGAAGTCTTTGCATCTCTTCGGTTAACACCTGCAGCACAAGCTGCAATTGCTCTCTTTCTCTGATTTTGGATTGCGACAGTTGGTCAGACTGTTTAGCCACACTGGCTAGTTTTTCCTTCAATCGGGCAACGCGTTCGGAAAGTTCGGAAAGTTGCTGTTTACGGGATTGTAAACGCTGATCCAAAATGACCGATTCACCCCTTATTTCAAATAAGCGCTCTTGATGACTTTTGACTGACCCGAGTAACTTTTTCTCCGCATCTTCTAGAGCCGAAGGATCACCCACTTTGGCGATGACTAACAACAGCACGATAGCGCCAAAACCACAGCTAATGACATCTAGAAAGGAAATGCTGGCTTCTTGCAACTCTCGGCGTTGTTTTCTCATTATGGCCAATCTCTTGATGGCGCTATAAACGCACCTTCAGTATCTAAAGCTAACTGCCAATAAAGTGCCGCGGCCTCAGGGTCACCTTCCATGGGAAATAAAATAGTATTAACCGAAATACCCGCAGGGATCTTCGTCAGCGCAACGTTAAAATGCTTACGTCTTTGACCGCCAGTAACCATATATTTTTTGGGGGCGGTTTCACTCATTGTTGGCAGACCGTCTGTGAGTAGAAAAATATTATCAGGCTGATCATCAAACTCGGCTAAGACACTAAACGCATTGACTAAACTGGTGCCGGAGTTAGGGGCATGATTGCTAAGGTCGCGCACTGAAGTTTCAAGGGCCAACGAGTCTGCAGCATCAAGCCATATACCATCTGTATCTGGGCTAACTGGAGTTGCTTCAGCATTAAAAATATAGACTTGATAGCGACTACTTGGCGGCAACTGTGCCAGTAACCATTCTACCGTACGCATTGTCCACTGCCATTTCACTGATTGTTGTTTTTGGTCGTCGTCCATATTTCGTCTTCGCAGTGCATTTACCACTGTATCGGCTAACATACTGGCAGAGCCGTCCACTAAGATAAGTACCCGCTCGCCGCCTAATTTGAGGCCGGTAAGATATTGCCTGACTCCATCGCCACTAAATTTTCGTACTGTGTCACCAAATTCAATCTCTTCCATCTGAGCAGTTTCTTCCTCTAACTGTTCAACTTGCTGGCGAAGCTTGTCCATATTATTAGGGTCTTCTTGGATGCTATTCTCTTGCTCCTCCAGCTCTGTAATGACTCTTGCGGACAAGCCCTGTGCTTGCACAAGGTCTAATTTAATCTTATCTAAACTATTGAGTAATACAGCTCTTTCCTCCGTGGCTTGCTGAATATCCATTTGTAATAGATCAACCTCAGCTGCGAGGCTTTCATCTGGGGTTATTACTTCAGTGGCGTTGTGGCGTAGGATCAAAAATAGGAGTGTCACAGCACCAAAACCGCAGGCCATAATATCGAGAAAGGACAAGCTAAAGGCGATATTGCGCCGTTTTCTAGCCATTATTAACCTCGATTAATTTAACTTTATGGCCTGCAATGACAATTGAACCACCGGGCTGAGAGCTCTTAGGGAGTAGTACCTCGTTGCCGGGTTGCTGGTAAAGTACACCTAATTCTGAATCTGTAATCATGAGCGCTAGAGTCGCGTCTTTATCTGCCCCGGACTTTAAAGAAAGCTGATCATTCTTTAGATAAATGCTAATCGCTGCTGCCAGCGGCCATGCCTGATTGTTATATAGCAAGTGAGTTGCATAGGCTGACTGATGGGTTTGATTGGTCGTTATTCCGTCTAATAATAAGCCCGTCTTTAATGATCTAATACGATGCAATTGCTCACTTTCTAAAGCGATTTCCTGTTGGACTGAAAAACAATTTCGGCATCCCTGATCAGCACTAAGTAGCCGCGCAGTTGCAAAGCGAGATACTAGCCGGCCAATAATGGCTCCACTATGCGTAAAAACCACATCATTTTTTTCAGTGCTTTCAAGAATTTCAGTCAGTTTAGCCAACCGACCTTCAATTAATTCTTCTATTTTATGTTTACGTAATACCAAGGGAAGCTCTCCCTTGGGGGAACTTATGCTAATGGTGACCTCCGGCTTAACTGTTAAAGTCGATAGCCAAGTGGGTATTTGGTCATAAATAGTTTGCTCGCCCTCGGAATTGTGTAAGGGGTCATAGCGGTAATCGGTGACTAAGCTGTTACTGATATGTCGGGCAACTGAGTTGTAAATTGTCATGATGCCTAGATCGGGAATAAGCTCTTGTTGCACGACTTCAATTGAACCCTGAGTACCCTTATCTTGAGGTTGGATAAGACTCACAACTGTTTGATGAAGCTGTAATTCTACGATCCAAGTCTGATTCTGACAATCCAATCCAGCGGCTAGAGCACTATCGATTACGGCGTACAGTTGACTTGAAGATGCGTCGATTAATCCTGTTACTAATGACATTTGTTCGTCGGAGAAACTACCAGGAACACTAAGAATTAATTTTTCCGGCGCAGCGGTAGCATTTAAGAGCTGCTCAATTTGAGCGAATGCGATATCAGCGTTATGTCGTGCCCAGCGTTGGTTGCTAGGCAGTGGAAGTTGATTAAGTTGACGCCAATACTGATTAAAACTCGACTGGGGTGACCGCCACGCTATGCTTCGAGCGACTTCACCGGTTTCAATGCCTTTGCTTGTTAATTGGGCAAAACCGGGCTCACTGATGCTTTGGCCCTGCTCAGTATGAATGAGCAACGCCTGATCGTTGAGTTCTAAAACAGCTAGTGACATCTGTGATCCGATACTTATTTAGCTTTTAAAAAACGAAGTAAATTGTTTTCGCAATAGGATTGGGAATCTAGCACCAGACGCTCCTGTATCAACTGCAGCTGGTGCATATAGAACATCACAACCATACTGATTAGAAGAGCAATAAACGTTGAGTTAAAGGCCACTCCTAGGCTGCTGGTGACGCCAGCGATATTACCTTGCATGGCCTCATGGGCCTGCCCTAGTGCAGCACCGATTCCACGTACCGTGCCGATGAAGCCGATAGACGGTATGGCCCAGGTGATATAACGAACCATTGATAACTCTGAGTCAAGCCGGTCATTTTCCGTATCACAAACATTACTGACCGCCTCAGCCGCAAATTGCACACTATCGGTCACTTCAAATCGAGAGAGCGCGGTTTGAAGAGCGCGAGGTAGAAGATAACCGCGCTGTGTTGACGGCAGGGACTGCAACGGCCGTGCCAGTTGACCTGCATCATCTGGCAATACCCTGGTGCCCTCGGCAATACTCACAAGCGGTAAATTAAGCATCGCTTTTTCTCGAACAGCAGTGCGAGTTTTATAGCCCATAATAGACAGAGCCCAAAACATTAAAATAAAACAGGACTCCTGTTCTAAATCTTTGATCACAATAAAGAAAGACCGTGGCACTTCATACTCTTCTCCCGCTGCAGCCATTTCTGCGTGACGTTGTATCGTGCTCTCAGCATTGGGTCTGACCACGGTAACGAAAATAGTATGGATAATAATAATCGACAACAGCAATGCAATTAGCTGGAAAAACATTTCGTTGGTTGTTTTATCTGTCGGGCTTTTCATTGGCTATTCCCTTATTTCTCGTGGCTGTGAAATTTATCTTCTTGGGGTTAAATATCATAAGGAAGTGGGATTGGGAAATCTTCTGAAATCTCCTCAGTCGGTTTAAAGTCAGCAGCTTCCTGGTCTTCATCTGACGATACCTCTTTATCCGGCACCTCTAGAGTTGTCGCTGCTGAATCGACAACCACCAAGGGGTCGGAGGGTTCAGTGGGTTGCTGGCTAAAACCCAACAAAGGCAACATTAAGAGTGCTAATGCTAGTCTCATGGTGTGACTCCTGGCTGATCAACATAGCGCGCTAATCTAAAGCCTACATCGACTCGCCCATCACTACCAGCCTCACGAAAACTTAAGCGAAGGTCTGTGCGAGAACCCAATGCCCAGCTCGCTCCGCGAATCACGTGCCTGCTCCCTGACTCTGCTCCTCTTGGGTCTACTATAGGCTCTCCTCGATGAAGTCGTACCTCATAATAATCATTCACCCATTCTGCGACATTACCGCTCATATTGTAGAGACTTTTCATATTGGGACTAAAGCTACCAATATTGGCGGATACTGCATAGCTATCATTGTAGTTTGCGATGGTAAAAGGAAGAAAACCCAACGCACTTTTATCGGCGTAATTAGCGACGGCACTGGTTGGTGGGTAGAGGCCATTTTCCCAAGGAAATACGATAGTGTCGCCCTGATTATTAATCTTGGCGGCCCAAGCCCATTCGGCCTCAGTGGGGAGTCGATAACCGTGGGACTGCCAATCAAAGCCTGTGACTTCTCCGTCTTGAATTTGGTAGAAGCTTGGCAAACCTTCCTTCTTACTGAGCCAATTACAAAATAAGGCAGCGTCTTCCCAACTTAGTTTGACCGCGGGTTGATCTCGCATATCTAGGCTCATGCCTCTTATGGCACCTGAACTATGTTCCTCCTTCCAGAGGCGAAACTGAGCATTGCTAATTTCTTTAGAACCTAAATAAAAGGGACGCTCTAATCGGACCCACCGTTCAACTTCGTTAGCACGACGCCCTGGTTGTCTGCGGGGGGCGCCAAGAGTAAAGGATTGGTCAGGTTGAAATAACCTTAATTCAGAACCCACCGTACTCTTGATGACCGAGGGCCGTGATGACCAGTAGGCTTGCTGTAGTGTTAGTAGCTTAATATTTAGGTCTTGCTGTTGGTCTGGGCGTGGAGTGATCTGCACGATCTGCGTTTCGTAACCGGCTATGCTCACTTCTAATGTATGCGGTTTTGCAGGTAAAGAGAGTGTCTGACTGCCTGCCCCTAGTGAGCGTCCATTCACTGTTATTTTTGCATTCTCAGGGCTAACCCTCACAGAAATACTGCCAATATTGGGTTTTAACCTAAGATCAATGACCGAGACCTTTTCCGGTTCGGCCTTGACCGTCCTACTGGCTTTTAAATACCCATCAAGGAAAAACTCGAGGATTTGGTCGTTGAAGGGCGGGACATCTACCTTTAATGGTGAAAGCCCTAAAAATATTTTATCTAAGGTGACGGTTGCTCCCGCGGGCATCGTTGCAATCTGGAGCGTGCCATCTGAGACATCTAATAAAACTAGGGGGTGTTCAGCGGTAGTACCCGCTTTGAGGGTAACGGCTTTGGTGAAGGTTTTGTAGCCAGGATAATCTAATGTGAGTTCACTGCCGGTTTCTAAAACCTCTATTGTCATCGGTGTTTTGCCTACAATCTCTCCATCTATGCTCACCGCAGCGCCTATCGGTTTGGATGTGAATAGCATCTGCCCCCAGGCTGGCTGCAATACAAGGCTGATCTGTTGTGTGATATCCAACCCTTGAATATCAACTTCTTTGACAAGAGGAAAGTAGCGACGCTTGCTAAACGTAAAACGGTGACGACCACGATTTATACCCGTGAGTAATCCTGGAACGGTTGCTAGAGTTGCCCCATCCATAGTGACATTTATAGTTGATAGTTCAGAAGTGACCTCTAAATTGCCGGGAAGTGGGCTCAGTGCCAATGCGACCTCTTGATTGTCTTCGTCGCTCACCATCAGTGGGTAATTCAAAGGGTAGTAACCAGGATGAGTCGCCGTAATGGCATAATCACCTTTTAGCAGTAAATAGTTGTCACCAATGTGAAATGATAGCCCTTTAATCTCAATATCTGCATCCATAGGATCAACGTTGAAAATAACCGCTTTGGCTGAGTAAAGGTAGCCCATAATAACAATGGCAGCTGTCATGAGACCCGTTAGGATCTTCATTCCTAAGGAGATAGGAGCAGATTTTTGCTCCAAACCCGTCTCTATCGGACTGAAATCGACACTACTGATAGGCTTATTTTTATTGTCTTGATCCGTCATATTTTATTGTTCTTAGTTAGACCAACGTTCCTGTGGAGAGAAGGTCGACTCTTGGTATTTAAAGTATACGCAATAAACAGGTTTCACATGCCAGCTTTTGTTTGTAACAGTCACTAAGCGATAGGGTCCGAAGGCTTCCGAGTACTTTAGTCTTATATTTTCTCTGAACAAATAACCACGATGGGTCCGGGTGGAGATTGCTCAGAAACTTCAAATTCTACTCGGCTATCTCGATAGCCAGTACGTCGTCCTGCAGCAATATAGAGGCCAGGCTTCAATGAAATCGAAGCTTGTTGCAAGGTGCCTAAATTAGCGACTTTATATACGCTAATCTCGGTGAGATTGTCTGATTGAATAATGACGGTTACCGGTATCTGAGAAGCTCGTAGAGCTTTATCTAATTGATCAATTTGGCGTCGCAAGCGTGGCCCCGGATTTGCAAACCCTTTGGCATCAGTAAGTAAATTGTTACCTTTATAAAAAGCAGGCGATGCAGTTAACGAAAGTGGCTCGTCGAGAAGGGCGGTAATCTGCCTATCAAGAGAAGCGCGCACTGAGACCGAAATTTTACGAACCTTAGCCTCTGTCAGACTATTGTCGGTTAGCAGTAGTCGCTGATAAATAGCTAAGGCCTCTTGCCATTGTTCTTGTTGGGCAAGCGTGTCAGCTTGGATCATTTGTTGATCTACTAACAACTGTGATTGCTCAGAGGTCACTTGATTTAGAGCTTGTTGTACACTTGGGTGATTAGGGTAAATAACACCAGCGCGATTAAAGGCTGCGAATGCCTGCTCGAAGTCGATTTTATTGAGGGCGACGAAACCATCGCTCATATGGCTCCTAAAGGTTTCTTCAGTGATCGATTTTTTTATGATGAGAAGCTCGGCCGCGGCGGCAATGTGTTGGGGGTCTAGCGCGGCGGCTTTCTCATAGGCAGCTTTAGCAGACTCCAAGTCGTTTTGCTCACTGTGGTATCTGCCCTCAGCCAGTAATGTAATCAACTGGGAGAGCTTACTTGCTCTATTAACCAATATCTGGGCTTCTTTATCATTGGGGGCTATGGCTATTGCCAGTTCAGCCTTATTAATAGCAAGCTCAGCACCAGAGACCACAGTAGCGGATTCGATCGCTGTGAGACTTATCTTTTTAGCCTCGACGAGTTCGTATTGCGCAACAGACTCAAGATTTTTCATTTGATCTAGAGATAATTGATAAGTGTCTATTGCCTTTTGATAGTCGCCATAGCGATATTGTTCATCTCCTTGATCCACACCTTGCAAGGCAACGCGAAATTGTAAGTCTCCCCAGCGTGCAACCGCTTGGTCTTTTAACCGATCACGAATATTGATGATCTCAGCTAAGAGCGACTGAGCGTCTTGACGATACTTGGTTTTTTCGGCAGCAGCAGAGGGACTAACTGCGGGCGCAGGCGGACTAAAATCGGTTTGGCTAGCATCCGCAACCCAAGGTTCAGAAACGTAGTTCGGGAGCACAATGACAACGGCCGCAACTAAGACGATGAGCGTTATGATGACTAACTTTTGAGTCTTATTTTGATTATTCACTGGGGGTTTATTGGTCATTTATTGTCTATCAGGCCTTAGGGGGCGCCTCGTTCCTGTGTGTAGATCTTTTGCATAAGCTCCTGCCATTGCGTGTACTGCGCTTGCACCGTGCCGGTAAGAGTTATGGTGCGATCTTCTAAGGCGATCACTTGAGGCGCAATTTCCGCCTCTAACGATGAGCCCATTTCAGCGACACTTTCATCATAGGCAGCAGACTGTTGTTTTTTCTCTAGGCCTGATTTTAAGATAAAACCACCCGCCGCTGCAGTGGCAGAGCTCGCATAGGCTTCGGTAGATGTTTCAGACTGACTTCGACCGTATATACCCGCTAAAATAGAGCCAATACCTGCAATAATACGTTGATTGCCTTGTCGGTTAAGTTGCCGTGCCTTGACGACCGAATCGTAAGAGGAATGCCTGAACTCTTGGTAGGCAAAGTGCATCTGCTGGGAGAACCCATCGTAATAATCTTGCATCGTATCAATGTACAAGTAATCACGTTCTCTTATCTTTTTTACGCGCTCCAACAAGCTGTCATTTTCTGCGGGTAACCGTTGTATTTCCAAGATACCGTTTCGGCCAGGTGTAATGTATTCATTAAAAGCCTCTGGGGAAAATAACTGGGCAAAGCGTAGTTCGGAAATGGTCCTCAGCTCAGTCGCTTTCTTGTCAGAAAATTTCTCTCGATAGGTCAGGACATCATTTGCTATTTGGATGAAAACATTCTGGAAGGGATCACCAATATTTGTTTTCGCCTTTCTGTCATAAGCTAATTTTCCCACAACCTTTTTATAGGTCTTGGCAAACCATTTTTTGCCGCTCGTATCTTTTACCTCAACATCCAGTTCTAAAGCCTCGCCATCTGACTGAATAATAGTACCTGTAATATAGACGTCAGTAATGACTTGAGCATTAGGTGTGACTCTAATAGCGCCCCAGGCCCCACTTTTTTCCATAACCTTTGCCAGTTGATTAGAAAAATAAATTGCTTCAGCAAAACGAACTTCAGGGAATACGGTGTCATCTTCGTCGGTTAGGCTAAGGCCGTCATTTAGTGTAGGTATTCCCACATCAAGCAGAGAACTTTCAGCCATAGGGCGCGAAGGCGTTTTAATCGACAGAGGCGTAGAGGAGGTAACTTTATCGATAGCTGCGAAAGTACTTTGGGCGTTAATTATTAATGCCAGAGACGCCACTATAGAGACGAGTAACCGGCGAGACGGCAACCGCCTAGATAAATAACAGCATGTAAAAAGGTGAGGCATAAACTTCATTGGTTATCCCTTAGGTTCCATCTTTGATTCGTCGGTATTCATCCCACAATTTTTCTCGCAATACGGGGTCAGATTCTTGAGTGGCGGCAGCCCTTATTTGGCGCAAAACAATATCGTCCCCTTGGCCGTCATCGATATCATCTGGTAGGGGTTGAACGACGATAGCTTCACCAGATTCTGAGCTATTATTGCCTGAAGATTGTCCGCCACCATCACCAGCGCCTTCACCATCACTGTCTGAATCAGGGCCTGTTGCCGCTCGTTCCTCGATGTCAGAATCACCCTCCGCAATACTTTCCGCCGTTTCATACGGGCGTTGGTCGCTATCAGACTCAATGCTACTAGCGCCACTGGGGCTTAGTATGTCAATTTGCGCGGGTTTGTCAGATGATCCTTGACCGGCGACAGTGCTATCAAAGTCGTCGAGTGAATCATCCAGTGATTGATCGAGATCCCCAATAGAGTCCCCACCGTCAGGCGATCCAGGCGATCCAGGCGATCCAGGCGATCCAGGCGATCCAGGCGATCCAGGTGATCCAGGTGATCCAGGTGATCCAGGTGATCCAGGTGATCCGGGTGATCCAGGTGATCCAGACGATGGAGGTGACCCAGACGAACCGCTTGATTGAGGCGGCGAGGGCATCTGGCAAGATGTAAGTAGCGTCAGCACAGCCGCGAAGACAAATGTTTGTAACAAGACTCCTCGGTTAGCAGCCTTCCAAATGCCGGTATAATCTGTCTTTTTCAACCTTCAACTCCTTTGGCTGGACGGTCATAATTAACAATATGGGTTGCTTCTTGCGGCTGACGTTCAACAATACGAGGTCTAAAGCGCTTACCGCTAAAATATTTTTTCAACAGCTTCATTTCATTATCAGTTAAAGAGTCTGATTCATTGGCCAGATAAAAATCTGAAGCGACGCCGCCCTCTGAAATAAGCATAGAGACTTGCACACTCATAGACTCATTCTCACTCGGCATAGTGTCCTGATCCTGCTTCTTTATACCGAATTCTATGATTTTTGGCTTACCAAACAAGGATTGACGAGCATCTTCAGGATCTTCATCTAAATCTAATATTTCATCGGCCAGTTGATAGGTCTTGATAGCAGATAACTTTTGACCAAACAGTAAATGCCAGTCGCCAAGATCGGCAATAACGTTTGCTTTATCATAAGGCGTTGAGTTCTCTTGCTCTATGCTCGATTGGATCACTTTCTCTAAAGCTGTCTTGCCGCGATGAAAGTGACGGTACGAGGTTCTAACTTCACTGCTTCTTCTTGAGTCTAAGCCGCTAGATACAGTAAACCCTGTCTCCCTAGGCTCACCATATTTAGTAATATGATTAGCAATCACGAAATGAAGATCCGCGATACGCCGGTAGTAAGTAGGCCCCTCTGGATGATTAAGAGAGATATTTTCATCTAAAATAAAATTCATGTTATTGGCCAGTTTTTCCGACATAACTAGATTGCTATAGCCTACCTTTGGTCGTTGTTGGTGATAGATGTTCATATGCCAGTCGATCAAGGAATCGATCACAGGGACCATGCGTTTGTCCGTACCACCATAGTTTTTTACACTTATTTGATAGGCCTGGTTAAGTGCTTTCAATGATTTTTCTTGGTTGCCAAGATTACTCTCGGTATCCGCTATAGACGTTAGATAGGGTGTTTGGGATAGGCTGTGTAGGCCAAAATTAACTCGTTCTATTTGCATCCCACGCTGAAACGCGGCTAATGCGTCGGAATATTCTGTTTTTGATGCGTAAGATTTTCCAAGGCCTAGGTATAAGTCTGACAACTGTGTTGAGTAGGCACCAAGTTCTGCTTCTAAGTCGTCGATTGCTGTTAAATAGCTCTCGATAGTGTCAGTCTGATCCTGCTCGACCTGGCCTCTAGAGATTAAGGAAAACAACATTAACACTAAGAACAGAAAGCCCTTAATCATAGTGAGACTATGTCTGTACGCTAATAAGTTACTTGTACCCATGTTGTACATTTACTTCTCCAACGACAACCTTTAAGTATCAATGATTTAAGTGATAACTCAGCTCTACGCCATTTATTCCAAAATACAATACTGCCAACTAACACTTCCACCTATAAACATACTACGAAACAAGGCCAAGGGATTCATTTTTTATGATGTAACCCTCTTAAATCATACAGAAACTAAGATTGATGGCACCAAACTCTATTAATAATCATGCAAGAACGAACTCTTAGCCGCTATCTTTATACGACAATTAAGTGAGGCCAACGTTCCCGTTTATTAATCGGCATAAGAGTGTCGGTAATTGCTGTCTTTAAGAATGGCCAGGATATCTTCGTCTAGTGTTTTTTGGGGATACTCAACAAACCGACCTATCTCCTTTTGATGCCGACTAAAAATAATGGTGGGAGTTCGTTTAATATCAAAATATTGTTCAATCTTTTTAGGTGTGTCTTTGTTAAAAGACAGAGCAATAATATCCAGTTTAGTCTCATCAAAAGAGAGGGCATCGAGTATCTTTAATAGTGCTGGCACTTCTCTCTGACTATCATGGCACCAAGTGCCCATAAAAACAGTAATCGAGACCTCGGCTAACAAGGGCTTAATTTCTTTTAGAATGTCCAGATCAAGAGTATGGGCGCCATAGTGTTGATCAAACCACTGTTTATGGGGTTGCTGTTGGAACTCAGCGAGATTAACTTTACCGACAAGATGCTCACTTGGGCCTGATTCAGCAGTTTGAGCATTCGTTGATTGTAAAAACACTAGAGATGAAAACACAATAATGCGGAGCATTTTTGACAACATATTAAAGTCCATTTTTACCGGCAATGTTACAATCATAATTGAGTTGCGTATCATAGCAACGCTTAAGTGTTTCGCTCAGCGCTTGAAGTGAAAATTAGACTTGGGTTTATAAGACATAATCAGCACCTGGTGGTATTGGGATCATTTTTTCAAAGGTAATAGATTTATGAGTAAACCATTAGAAGGGTTGAGAGTTATTGAATTAGGCCAGTTACTCGCGGGCCCATTTGCTGGTTGCATGCTGGGTTATTTCGGCGCTGAGGTTATTAAGATTGAACCTCCAGGTGGGGACCCTATTCGCAATTGGCGTGAGGTTAAAGACGGCACATCACTATGGTGGCGTAGCCTTGGACGTAACAAAAAATGCATTTCGTTAAATTTAAGAACTGAAGCAGGACGGGATATCGTCAAGGAATTATTAAAAACGGCCGATGTCGTCGTGGAGAATTTTCGACCCGGGGTCCTTGAATCTTGGGGTCTTGACCCAGTTAGCTTGCAAGCTGATAACCCTGACCTCATTTATGCACGTATTTCTGGTTATGGACAGACCGGGCCCTACTCAGAAAAAGCGGGGTTTGCCTCAGCTTGTGAAGCCATTAGCGGGTTTCGTTTTGTAAATGGATACCCAGGTGAGGCGCCGGTGCGACCCAACTTAAGTATTGGGGACACAGTTTCAGGATTACATGCTGTTATCGGTATATTGATGGCATTGCGGGCTAAGGATGAGGCAAACAAAGTTGGTAAAAGTGGGGGTCAAGTGGTTGATGTCGCGCTTTATGAGTCAATGTTTAATCTTCTTGAGGCCGTTATTCCTGAATACGATGGCGCCGGTGTAGTAAGGCAACCTTCAGGCACAACCGTGACTGGAATAGTCCCAACCAACACCTATAAATGTGCTGATGATAAATTTATTGTCATCGGTGGCAATGGCGATTCCATATTTATGCGACTAATGAAAGCGGTAGGAAGGGCGGACATGGCAGAGGATGCTAAATATGCTACTAATGCTAGCCGTGTAGTGCATGAAGCCGAACTAGACCAAGTTCTTAGTGACTGGTGTAAAACACAGTCGCTGGAAGAGGCGATGACTACACTAGAAGCTAATCGTGTCCCCTGTGGCCCTGTTTATAGTGCAGCCGAAATGATGGCGGACGAGCATTTTAATTATCGCGGTTTATTTGAGCAGGTAGAAATTAATGGCGAAGCTCTTAAAATACCTGCGATTATGCCTAAACTTGCAGGCACACCTGGCGGCACAGAGTGGCCCGGACCTGAAGTGGCATCTCATACCGATGAGATTCTTGCAGGTTTAGGTATGGACTCTAGTGCTATCGCCGCCTTGAAATCAAGCGGTGTGGTGGCAGATTCAGCTTAAATCTCAATTGACTAAAACAACGATTCATTTCTCCAACTATCTGGATAATTTTATGACTATTACTTCATTCCATCCGCCGCGCCGCACATTGATGGGCCCAGGCCCCTCCGACGTGAGTGATCGGGTTCTTCAGGCTATGGCTCGGCCTACGGTAGGACACTTAGATCCTAGCTTCGTTGGTATGATGGATGAGACTAAGCAATTATTACAGTATGTCTTTCAAACTCAAAATGAACTCACATTTGCAGTATCTGCGCCGGGTTCAGCTGGAATGGAATGCTGCTTTGCTAATTTGATAGAGCGGGGTGACAAAGTTATTGTATGCCAAAATGGCGTATTTGGCGGACGTATGAAAGAGAATGTCGAGCGCTGTGGAGGCATCGCGGTAATGGTGCAGGATGATTGGGGGACGGCCGTAGATCCTGTTAAAGTGGAAGAAGCCTTGATTGCCCACGCCGATGCCTGTTTGCTTGCTTTTGTTCATGCAGAAACTTCAACCGGAGCTCAGTCTGATGCCAAGACCCTAGTTGGTCTGGCCCATAAATACGACTGCTTAACTATCGTTGACGCAGTGACGAGCCTTGCTGGGACCCCTCTAAAAGTTGATGAATGGGGCATTGATGCCATTTATTCAGGATCACAAAAATGCTTATCGGCGTCTCCGGGCTTGTCGCCTGTTAGCTTTAACCAGCGAGCAGCAGATAAGATTCAAAACCGCACCAGCAAAGTGCAGAGTTGGTTTTTAGACCTTAATTTGGTGATGGGGTACTGGGGTGGTGAGGGTAAGCGAGCTTATCACCATACTGCGCCGGTTAATTGTCTCTATGGCCTTCACGAATCGTTGGTAATTGTCCAAGAGGAAGGTTTGGAAAACTCCTGGGCAAGACATCACAAAAATCATTTAGCGCTGCGCGATGGTCTTGAGCAATTGGGTATTAACTTTATCGTTCCTGAACAGGACCGATTGCCCCAGTTAAATGCGGTCACGATTCCAGAGGGTGTCGACGATGCTTTAGTGCGCACTCGCTTGCTAAACGAGCACGACCTAGAGATTGGTGCAGGGCTTGGTTCACTGGCTGGCAAGGTGTGGCGTATTGGCCTCATGGGACACGCCAGTAGCCAAAAAAATGTCGACTTTTGCCTTAATGCCCTTAAATTAGTGCTTTGATTGCTAGTTAGTGGGTGCCATTAAATCTAACAGTGCCAACACTGTCGCTTCTATGCCTGCTGTCACTGCCGGCTCTGGTTGGATTTTAAATAAAGGACTATGGTGCGATGGCACTGCTGGGCCGGTACCCGCTATGGCGGCCGCAATATAATCTTTGTCGGTGCCACCAACTCTGAAGTAAACGCTTTTGATCTCAGGGTCTGTGGTAAAGAAAGGAAAGTCTTCAGCTCCCATTCCCTCTGGTTGATGAGAGGTAACGCGATCTTCCCCCATTGCTGTTTGCCAAACATTCTTAAGGCGGCGGACCATTGCATCGTTATTGATGGTAGGCGGCACAGATTCTTCTGAATAAATAACCTCTGGTAACTTATCTTCTGGCAGTCCAGCAGCACGACCTAAGTTCTCTGCAATGCGTTTAATTCCCTGCAACAGCGTATCTCGAGTTTCAGTATTAGTATTTCGCACGGTCAGCTGCAGATGAGCTAGATCGGAGATAATATTATGCTTAGTACCGCTATGAAAAGCACCCACAGTAACTACCCCGGGCTGTCTGGGTGATAATTCTCGTGACACAAGTGTCTGCAGCGCCATAACGATTTGACTGCCTAGAACGATGGGATCCCTTCCCGCATGAGGATAGGCGCCATGAGCTCCAACGCCATGAACGTATATATCGACGGTGTCCGCCCCAGCAAAGGGAGAGCCTTCCACGACGTTGATCACGCCTGCTTGAAGATTAGAAAATACATGAAAGGCTAGGGCATAATCAGGCTTACCAAAGCGCTGCCAGAGATTATCTTCCATCATGGCCCTTGCGCCCAAAACACGCTCTTCCGCCGGTTGGCCAATGAGCATTAGGGTACCAGACCACTGGTCTTTTCTATCGATCATCTGTTTAGCTGTACCAATCAGGCTAGTAATATGCACATCATGACCACAGGCATGCATTACTGGAAAATTCTTTTGTGTTACCGGGTCCAATTGAGTCGCGGTAGAGGCATAGGAAAGTCCAGATTTTTCTTCAACCGGAAGACCGTCCATATCGGCGCGCATCATTACCAATGGTCCTTCACCGTTTTTCAATAGAGCAACAACACCCGTACCGCCTACATTTTCGGTGACACTAAAGCCGTGGCCTCGCAATTCTTTGGCGATTTTCTGAGAGGTTTTAAATTCGGCTAGGCTCAGCTCTGGGTTAGCATGAAATACTTCAAACATATCGTTTAAGCGATTTTTGTAGTCAGCTTGAATCGAGTCAGCCAAGCTATCCTTAGAGTACGCTACGCTAGTCATCGCTACAGCAAGAAGACTCGTGAGAGTTACTGTTATCCAACGTGTAGTTTTTATGCTCATGCTATTAACACTCCAGCTGCTAATGGTGATTTATTCTTGATTAAGGAACTCCATACACCAGTGACGATATCACATTTCCAACTTGTTGCAGGCTTTGGCTGCTGCATTTATCAAGGGTGTCTTTCGATGTATGCCAGTAATTAGGGAATGGGTAATGAATTAAATCGACAACCGGGATACCGGCATCTAAAAAGGGTATATGGTCATCTTGAATATAGGTACCGTCTTTATCTTTAAAAACAGTCGCGTTTTGCGCCTTTGCTATCCTCCAAATTCGGGTTAATAGTTCTTCAGCTTGTGTCTTAGAGTATAACTCCCGTGGAATGGAGAGGTTCTTATCGCAGACCATATCAAGAATTACACCGGCGCTAGGACGATAAAAGGGGTTGCGCGCGATAAATTCTCTGGCACCAATTGAGAACGGCAGATTATTGATATGACCCATATCCTCCAGGTCAAAAAACACTAAGTCTACGGTCACCGGGGGTGGGTTGATAGCAAAAATACGTGCCAGCTCCAACAATACCGCAACACCGGATGCACCGTCATTGGCGCCGGGAGTAGGGATCTTTTGTTTAGCGAGACTCTCTTCTTGGTCTGACTTAGGTCGGGTGTCCCAGTGAGCGCCTAGCATGATACGACCTGTATTTGCTTTGGTGCTCTTATTAACAAAACTGGCCCAAACATTCGTGCCGTTCAGGCCATGGGCTTCAAATGGCTGAATAGCTACCTGATCGGCGTGGGTATTTACCGTTTGTTGAATATAGAGAAGAGTTTTTTGTTTAGCATCTAAATTGCTTGGCTCACGAGGGCCATGGGCCAGTTGAGCTGCTATATTTTGCATCGCGCGCTGGCCATCAAAAGACGATTCAGTCCCTAGAGATCCAGCCGATACCGCCAGTAAAAAGGCTGGTAAGACTAACTTCTCTAATCGTCCCATAAATTAAGCTCTGAGTATCAGTCTGCTGGGTTATTTGCCGGTTCATCAAGGCTAGGTACGGCAATTAGCATGAACCCATAAATAACCGCAATAATAGGGCATAGTATATTGAAAAATGCGAAAGGGGCGTAATAAAAAGTACTTACGCCTAAGGTGGCCGACATATATGCGCCACAGGTATTCCAGGGCACTAATGCAGAGGTTAGGGTGCCTGAATCTTCTAGTGTTCGAGATAGGTTAATGGACTTTAGCTTTCGCTCTTTATAGGGTTCTACAAACATTTGACCTGGAAGAACGATTGATAAATATTGATCGGCGGCCAATACATTGGTACCTATGCACGTCCCAACGGTAGCAGCAATCAGACCACCTGCAGTCTTTACCCGACTTAACATGGTTTCGACCAGCTTTTTCAAAAGGCCTGTCCGTGCCATGGTGCCGCCAAAGGAGAGCGCGCATATAACTAGACCTATGGTTCCTAGCATACTATTGACTCCTCCCTTGCTTAACAATGTATCCAAAGAGGGATTGTCTGTTACTACAGAATAACCTGAAGCCATAGCGATCAATAGGCCCTTCACACCTGCTGAAAATGATAGCAGGCCAGTCATGGCGGTGATTTCTACACCTACTCCACGCATCCAACCTACAAGTTTAGGATGAAAATTTGAATTCCCGGCCAAAGTAATGACAGAATCCCACTGAAAAATAATGGCAAAAATGCACCCTACCAGGGTTCCACAGATAAGAGTTGGTAATGCAGGTGATTTTTTAACAGCCATTGTTAAAAGTAAGAGAAGAGGCCCAAGCATCAAAGGGCTAATATAAAATGTTTGTCTCATTGCTTTTTGTAATTCAGCGATATTTTCAGGGATTATGTTGGCACTGCTACCAATGCCCAAGAAAAAAAAGAGGGTAAGCGTTATTACTATCGCAGGAACAGTGGTCCATAACATATGCTGGATATGGACAAATACATTATTATTTGTGAGTGATGCTGCTAAATTGGTTGTTTCGGATAGTGGAGATAGTTTGTCACCAAAATAAGCACCCGAGATAATTGCGCCTGCACTAATTGCTAATGACAAGTCTAATGCCGCTGCAATTCCAATCAAACCAATGCCAAGAGTTCCCGCGACCGTCCAGGAACTGCCAATACAAAACCCTAGAAGAGCACAAACTAAACATGCAGTGAAATAGAAGTAGTCTGGAGACATAAGTTCCACTCCATAGTAGATCATACTCGGTACAGTACCTGAAAGAATCCATGCACCGATTAGCGCTCCAACTACTAGTAGGATTAATATCGCTTGGAGTGATACTTCAATAGTTTCAATTATTCCACTTTCGATTTCTTGCCAAGAAAACCCATTTTTCATTCCTACCAAAGCTGCAATCGCAGCGGATAAAAGGAGCGTTACTTGATTTGTCCCAGACGGAGATTCAGGCAATATTTCAGTAAGTAGAAGAACGATTATTAAAAAACTGACGGGAATCATTGCATCCATCAGACTAGGATTTTTAATTATTCTTGGCGATTCACTCATGGAGAGGGTTCTTTGTGAGAGTTAATGTTTGAGAGTTTCTAATTTCTTTAGCTTACTCGATCTTTTTTTCGCGACAATACAATATGGCTCAAAGTTTTCTCAACGCCGTCTAGCGCCGCAATCGAATCAATAGCCCGATCTAAAGCTTCAGTCGTCGACTCTGTCACCATCGCCATCAGATCATACTGACCGCTAATAGTACACAACATATCCAGTTGGGGATGTTTCTGAATCTGCTGGACTATATTGGATGTTTTTTGAGACACGACTGAAATCATAATATAAGCGCTGACTCTGCGCTGCTCATAATGAGGGTTGATTTTTACGGTATAACCTTGGATTACACCCGTGTGCTCAAGACGTTCCATGGCTTGCTGCACCGTTGCACGGCTCAGACCTAATTGCTTGGCTAAATCAGAAACAGGACGTCGGCTATTTTCCTGCAATAGGCTAATAAGCGCTTGTTGGTTTTTCATAGCAATATGATCCTAAATAATACAAAAAGTTAAGTAATAATAAACATATTTATAGCTTTGGCAATACAAATTGACAGTTTAGCGACGTAAAATGGCTAAAGTTAAGGGCTCATGCAAAGGGATAGATTAGATGGATTTGGCGATTGAAAAAATGGATACTGTATTAGAAACTAATCAGCGGATGATGCTTGAAAAGGATACTCGAGAGCAGATAGCCTTTAGCACACCCTGCACTGAAAACTACGTTGGCCCTGTCTTAGCAGTGTCTGAGCAGCGACTAAGAGGCAACGCTCGAAGTTTTATTGCTGCCATGCCGCGAGTGCGACCACATTTTGCAGTGAAAGCTAATCCTGATGCTAATATCCTTCGAATATTTAAAGAAGAGGGTTGTTGTTTTGAAATTGCCTCATCAGCTGAGTTGCAAGCTATGGTTGATCTGGGCGCTAATCTAGAAACCGTTTTTTACTCTAATCCAATTAAATCACCGGTCGCTATTAGGCAGGCAGCTGCAGCGGGTATTCAATGGTTTGTTGTGGATACGCCGGAAGAAGTACTAAAAATAGCGGCTATTAAACCTGACGCTAAATTGTATTTGCGCACCGAAGTGAGTAATGAAGGTTCTGTCTGGCCACTAGCGGGTAAGTTTGGTGCGAGTTTGTCGGGTATTACGGCAACTATTGAAGCCGCAAAAAGTGTCGGCATGCAGATTACCGGAGTCACTTTCCATGTTGGCTCACAGTGTGCCAATATTAATAATTGGATCGAAGGGATTCAGTCAGCAAAAAATATTTTCAGTCAACTTGAAGCCAATGGCTGGACCCCAGAGTTATTGAATCTAGGGGGAGGTTATCCTGTTCAGTTTACTGGTACTGAACCTGCCATTGCAGAGATTGGCATGGCCATCAATAAAGCGCTAGAGGCTATTCCTGAGTCAATTCAGGTCATGGCCGAGCCTGGCCGCTTTTTAGTGGGCTCGGCTGGCTGTTTAGTGACTCAGGTTGTCGGTATCGCAACACGAGACGAAAAACGCTGGTTATACCTAGACACTGGTACCTACGGTGGATTAATGGAGTTGGCTGAAGGTTTCCCGTCAAATATAGTAAGTCAGCGCACCGGTGAAGCAGCATTATGGACCATGGCAGGCCCGACCTGTGATTCCATTGACGTTGTGGGTGAGCATAGCCTTCCCTCAAACATGGAAGTAGAGGATATGGTTTTTATTACTAACCTAGGTGCCTATTGCACGACCTGTGCCTGCGACTTTAATGGGTTCCCGGTTCCTAAAATGGTTTTGGTTGCCTAGATAAATCGTTTACACTTTAAGATTAACTACACGCAGGGATGCGGTTGATCGTGATTGATAAATTAGTCGGCATATACAATGCAAACGGCTCTGTGATTGGTGAGTTAAAGTACCTCTTTGGCAAATTAACGGGTCAGTCTGACTGCGCGCTCTGTGATATCACACATGGACCATTTAGAGGAAAAGCTGATTTTCGCGATGCTCAGCAGGCTTTAGATATTCCCTTTGAAAACCTGCATCTTGATGAGCTAGAGCCTGATCTCCAGTCGTTCAGAAACCATGCCCCCTGCATTGTTGCTATCTGCGACTCACAATATTCTCTGTTGGTCAGTAGCGCTGAGTTAGCACGCTGTCGCGGCGATGCGAATCAGTTGTTTGAGGTGATCAAGGCTAAGGTCTTATAGCGAAAACCTGAATAAATCTACTTTTAATATACAGTGAAGCGCTAGGCCAGCTTACCAGTAGAGTTGAATCTGAAAGGGTCTGGTAAGGCGTCTAATGAAGATAACTAATACTTAATAAAGTCTCTGGAGCTAGCGCAATGCATTTGTTTAAAAAAATACTTAAATGGTTTCTATTAGTGATTGTAGTAGCAGGCCTTGGTTTGTATACCTGGTTTTGGGCATCACCAGTGGGCATTAACAATTATGTCAATAAAGTCTCGCTTCAGATGCTGTTTAAATCACCTGAATTACTGACTTCTCTTGGCTTGATCGATAATTCTCCCCTGGACTTTCATAGTGGTACGTTGGGTGAATACGACCAGCAATCTGAATTAGAGATGCTTGAGTTTTTACGTGAGAGTCGCAGTGGTCTGAATGATTATGGGCCTGAAGGCCTTGAAGGGCAGGAACTATTGAGCTGGAAAATTGTGGCCTGGTTCTTTGATGACATTATTCGACAAAGCGAATTCGAGCATGGTGGTTATCGTGTTAACCAGATCTCTGGAGTGATGGTTAATACGCCCCAGTTCTTGACAGATAGACATCAAATAGTTGATGAGCAAAGTTTTCTAAATTATATCTCGCGGCTTGAGGAGTTTGATCGTGTTATAGGTGAAGTCAACGTTCGAGTGCTAGATGATCGAGATAACGGCACCGTACCTCCTGATTTTGTCATCGAAAAAGCACTTATGGGTATGCGCTCTTTCTCTGGCTCAGGTGCTGAGGCCAACCCATTGATTGCAACCTTACCAGCGAAACTTGAAAAACTTGATGACATTAGCATGGAGCGGAAGGCTGAGTTAACGCAACAGGCGGTCGCCGTTGTTGAGGGTAAAATTTTACCCCAATATGCTGAAATGATTGCTGTGTTTGAGGGCCTTTTAGCAATCAGCAACCACGATGCGGGTATTTGGCGATTACCTCAAGGGGAAGATATCTATCGCGCAGCTTTACGTTCAAACAATTCAACGACCTTGACCGCGGATGAGATCCATCAAATTGGTCTATCAGAGGTGGCGCGTATTGAACTGGAAATGGAAACCATTTTGGTCAATGAGGGCTTAGTTGATGGCTCCATTGTGTCGAGAATTCGCTACTTAATGGAACTGCCTGAACACAATTTTGCTAATACAGACGAGGGGCGTGTTGAACAGATAGCCTACCTAAATGAGGTCAATGAGCAACTTATGGCCAAGGTGGCCGATTACTTTATCACCATACCACCACAGCCACTAGAAATCGTAAGAGTGCCAGAATACTCTCAGGATTCGGCGCCTGGCGGCTATTATAATCCACCTGCATTTGACGGTTCGGCGCCAGGCCGTTTTTATATAAACCAAAAAGATACCAGAGACAATCCTCGCTGGACATTACCCACTCTTATGTATCATGAAGGTTCCCCAGGCCATCATTTCCAGCTATCTGCCTCGCAGTTGATCGAAAATGTTCCGTTTTTACGCAAGGTGAGCCCCTTTAGTGCTTACTCAGAGGGTTGGGCGCTGTATTCAGAGAGAATTGCCGCCGAGGACATGGGCATGTATCAGGACGACCCTCTGGGCGATTTAGGTAGACTACAGGCTGAGATGTTTCGTGCGGTGCGTCTAGTAGTGGATACAGGCATGCATGCCAAGCGCTGGAGCCGTGAACGAGCCATTGGGTATATGTTATCAAAAACCGGTATGACCGAGGCTGAAGTTACTCGTGAGATCGAACGCTATGTGGTTTGGCCGGGACAGGCGACAGCCTATAAAGTAGGGCAGTTATATATGTTACGGTTACGCGCTATGGCCGAAGATCAGTTGGGAGAGGCCTTTGATATTAGAGAGTTTCACGAGATGATATTACTGAATGGCGCTATGCCACTAGAGATTCTAGAGGAATCCGTTGAGTCTTGGCTCAAAAAGCAATAATGACATAATTTTTCATTGGACGAAGCGAGTTGATTTCCCAAGAGTGTATGACTTAGATTATGATTGACTAAACTAACTTTCAGGTCGCTTTTGATGGAAAACTCGAAGAAATTTATTATTGGATGCTTGATTTTATTCGGAAGTCAGATTGCTTATTCGGATGAACATGTCGAAGACCTCAGATCGGAGATGTCAGTGGCCGAATTCAAGCAAATGGGTTTATCAAAGCTGTCTGATAACGAATTAGCTACATTGTATCTATGGGTAAAGATGCGGGAATCAGAGGGACCAATTGAAAGTAGCTTAACCGTTGTTAAAGCTGAGCAGCCAACGAGCCGGCAGAGAATTGATCAGCCGAGCAATAACCAGACTATCACGACATCAATAAAAGGTCCGTTTGAAGGCTGGACTGGTGCCACTGTGTTTAGGTTGAGTAATGGACAGGTATGGCGCCAGAGGCTCAAGGGTAGATGGCGATATAAAGCTGAGTCTCCAAATGTAGAGATCAAAAAGAATTTTATGGGTTATCACGTGATGCGTATTGATGATAAAAAATCGATTGGAGTAACCCGTATCAAATGACTTAATCATGCTCTTCGTATGATAGTCTGCTGCAGTTCAACAGGTGCACTGGGTGATACTAAATTGAGTGTTAATTTCGGTCGCTAAGACAAACAGGTTAAGGATGGAACGAATGACTGATTCAGAAAAATTAGAAAAAAACTCCGAAGCAGGAATATCAGCGGAAGGTAGTATGTATCTATATCAAAAACCGGAATATTTAAATCGGGAAGCTCATGATCAACTGGGTTGGACGATGCCTAAAGCACCTTATGCCTTTGCGGCCAATATTATTTCCGTACCGCTGGTTATCTCCGAAATTCCGTCGGCTCAAAAATTTTATCCTATTATTTTTTCAGGCGTTGATAATGGTCAGCCGCTCGCCGTTTTCTCCGTTGGGCAGGGGCGAAACCCTTTTGTTTCCGATGGTGGAGTTTGGGAGAGTGAACATTACATACCAGCATATTTACGTCGTTATCCGTTTGCTACCGTTCAGGGGGATGGTGACAAGGTGGCGGTGGTAATCGATCGTGCTTCTGACGGAATAATAGAGAGAAGTGACCTCCCGTTTTTCCAAGATGGTAATATTTCTGACGCCACTCAATCAATGATCGATTTTTCGCTTAAATATGAGCATGATCTAAAAATCACTCGAGATTTCATGCAAACGATATCAGCGTTGGATCTTCTTAGTGAGCAGCATGTGGGGCAGTCAATAAAGGGTGAAAGCAAAGCTTTTGCTAATTTCGTCGCCATTGACGGCAGTAAGCTGGACAAATTGTCGACCGATCAATTGGCAAGTCTTCACCAAAAAGGCTATCTAGCTTTTATCTATGGACAGCTTTTCTCACAAGAAAACTGGAGTAAACTCATCGCAAGAATTTCAGCGTCTGCGGATCAATAATACGGGAAATATATAATTTAGATAAATCTAAGCATTAATATGACTACCTTACAGGCAATGTTTAACCAGGCATTAAGCTCACTTCAAGCGGGCCAGTTAGATAGTGCGACCGCCCAAATAGACAAGTTACTTGCCTCAGATCCTCAAAATGCGGACGCGTTGCATTTAGCTGCTCTTATCGAGAAATCTAAGCTGAACTACGGTGCTTCAGAGACGTACTTTAGGCGTAGCCTAGCGTGTTCCGAAAAACAGCCAGTGGTACTTTCAAATTTAGCTAACTTAATGAAGACGATGGGTCGTTTTACTGAAGCGAATGATCTTTATTTAACTGCGATTGAGGTTATGCCTAATTTTTATGATGCATGGGTTAATCGTGGGTTTATGGCAAAAGAAATGCGCGATTGGGATGAAGCGAAAAACTGCCTTCATCAAGCCCTGAAACTTCAACATGGACCAGGTATCTTCTCTAATCTTCTTCAGTTGTATCTTGATACCAAGGATACGCAAAATCTTATCAGCCAGAGTATTGTGTTTCAAAAGGCCTACCCGACTCACGCTGAGGGATATATATACCAAGCTAAAGCTTTGTCCCAGCAAGAAGATACCTATGGTGCACGGGTGGTTTTAGAAGACGCCTTAGCTATTGTTGATGATAGAGCTCGTATTGAGTATGAATTAGGCCTGCACCATTATGATAGTAAAGATTTTAATGCTGCCGAGAGTTACCTAAAACTGGCGTTGGAAACATCACCTGAATTAATAGATGCTCATCGCTCGTTGAATGAACTGTATTTTCAGACGGAGAATAACCAATTTCTGCAGTCGTATTCTAACGCTTTAGCCAAAGTGCCTTCCTCTGAAATTTTATTACATAACTTGGCTGCATCTCAGGCAAGTAGTGGAGAAATAGATCAGGCGATTGATACTTTGAGGCGCGCTATTGGTCAGTTTGGTAATACGGCATACTTAGGCCACGGCCTAGGCGCTCTAATGGTAAGAAAAGGGCAGCTAGAAGAGGCGTTACCACTATTTGATAAAGCGCTTGAAAAGGATCCTACTAATGTAAGATTCGTGTTAGACCGTGTTAGTCTCGCCATAAAAATGGATCAAGTAGGCGAGAGTCAGTCGTTGATCAGCCGCGCTCTTTCAATTCAGCCATATAACCAAGAAACATGGGCGTACCAAGGTATTATTTGGCGGTTACAAAATAATGCCAAGTACAGGTGGTTATATGATTATGATAAGTTCTTGAAATCATATGATCTGCCTGTGCCGAATGGCTTCAAATCGATTAGTGAGTTTATGATGGAGCTAAACGGTTACCTGGCAACCTTGCATGTATCAACCAAGCAACCCCTTGATCAGAGTGTAGTGCAGGGCACGCAGACTATGGGAGTACTATTAGAGGATCCCAATCCGCTCGTTCAGGCGTTTAAAGGTTCACTGATGGAATGTGTTGATGGTTATTTGGAGGAGTTACCTAACAATGAAGAGCATCCGTTTTTGTCTAGATTGGCCGACGGCTATGCTTTTTCTGGAAGTTGGTCGGTTAAGTTAAAGAAATCTGGCCACCACAGTAATCATGTGCATCCGTTTGGCTGGTTATCTTGCTGTTCTTATATATCGATCCCCGACATGTCACAAAGCCAAGCAGGTTGGATTAAGTTTGGTGAGACATCTTTGAGCCTTGGGTCCAGGGAATCGGTTGCAAAGACAATTCAGCCCGAAGCGGGGAAATGTGTTTTCTTCCCCAGCTATTTTTGGCACGGAACCTATCCTCTTGAATCTGAAGATTACAGAATGACAATTCCCTGCGACATAGATCCCATTCGATCCATGGGGTCTCGATAAACCGTCATTGTATATGGCTCTTATTATGCGGTTCTTATAAGTAACCGCTTAGAGTCTGCGCCTAGGAGGCTAATCAGTCGGTATTTGACAAGCGCCCTGACTTCAACTTTTTATTGGCTTCCTGTGCTTCTTCGCGCAACTGATCTCTCTTCTTTCTCGTGTAACAATATTTTTCCCTAATTAGCTTGCCGACAATTTTCTCGTAGATGCAGATCATATCATCTGGGCTTTCCTCTATTGCCGCGGTCATTTCAGATGAGGCCGATGTTGTTGACTGAGCGGCACTTGAGGTCTCAGAATTATTAGCACATCCGGCGATCAGTAGAGTTAATAACAGAGTTATTATGGCGAAGTTAGAGGTGGTCATTGCATTACCTGTGGGTTAGAGAAGTTAAAACGTTTTACTTAAAGTGACTAATTTTGACCGTTTGACTTTAACATAAATAGGTACGCTGTTTAGAGTTAATTAGATTTAAATATATCGCCTAAAAGTGTTCGATAGTTTTTCCAGCGGCCCGAAGAGCGGCTATAAAGTGGCTGACGAACCTGCCAAACACTGGCAGTGCTGACGACATTTCGCAGGTGGTGAAAATCAAGGCATGCTGCGTCCCAGTCCAGATGAATAAAACGCAGTACCCCAGAGATAACCTGTTTTGGGTTTTTCACTAAGTCATCATAGTCGACCACGTGGACGGTCTCGGCAAACAAAGTTATCCAATGCTCGGTTAATCGGTTCAATTCATTGGAATAGAAGTTAATATCCTCTAGATCACAGGCATAATTCATGTCTCGAGCAAATCGATGCGAGTATATTGATAGGCAGGTATCTTTGTCTTGACGGCGGGTTAATATGATTCGAGATTGGGGGAACACTGTTTTAATAAGCCCTATGTGAAGTGCATTATCAGGTCGCTTATCGGTAACTCTTATCTCTGGCGAGGCCATTAGCTGCAATTGCTCATTGTATCCATCTGCTACTGAGTTGAGCAGGGCGGTTGAGTAACCGGAGTCAGGCGGATTTGCAGAACCAATCTTTTTTGCCGTTCTATGGAAATAATCTAATTCGCCTCCGGCTACTAATTGTGGGTGTGAGGCCAACATTTGTTCTAAAAGGGTAGAGCCTGATCTGAACATGCCGCAGATAAAGACAGGCTCGTCCCTATTCTCAAGTTCTATTCGCTTAAACCATGATTCTGAATAAACTTCTATAAGTCGGTTAACACTCTTGGTAAACGAGCTTCGGTCGAACTTTCCAACAAATTTTTGATCAATAGTATTAGCTGAGGTCCAGCTCTCAAATGCTTGCTTATAGTTGCCTTGTTGATCATGCAATTTGCCAAGGGCGTATAAGCAGTCTATACGAGAGTCGTCTTCAGTGGAGGGGTTCTCTATCAATGTCTCCAACTTAGATATTAAAGTAGGTGAGCCGTCGTCATCTGCCTGCGCCAATCTTGCAGTGGCTTTTGCATGACTAGGATCGATAGAAAGTATTCGCTGAAATTGCAATTTGGCGGCCGTTCTGTCTCCCGAATCTTCTTCTAGATTCCCTAAGTTATAGAGCGCGTCCACATAATTTGGCCTTATTTTTAGGGCCACCATTAGATGATTTTTAGCCAGATTCTGCTGAAATAATCGGCTTGAATAGATATTAGCCATGTTTAGGTGGGCTTCTTCAGAGCCCTGTAGACCAAGATCAATTGCTTTTTGATAATTTTCGAGCGCATTATTGTAGTCCGCTGCTCGAGTCAAGAACCAGGCATAATTAAAGTGTAAATCTGGGTGTTTAAACTGTTGTATGAGAGGTTCAAATACTTTGGGGGCTCGCTCGAGCTCGCCATTATCAAAATACAGTTGTGCGAGTGTAATTGAGTATTGTAGATTGTGCGGTGCGATGAGAATGAGAGACTTTAATGCAGCTTCGGTAATCTGTTTATCACAAGTCTGGATACCGATCTCAGCCTTATACAGTAAGGCCGTTTTATTTTCTGGGAAAATCTTAAGCACCTGTTCAAGCAGCGAAAGGGCATCGCCGAAGTTATCTTGCTGCATTGCAGATTTCACTTCGCGCAAAATGTTTGAGACAGAATCTTTCAAAGGTCACCGTTTAACTGTTAGTGGTATTGCCCCTAATTATAGCGATATTCTTTTGCCTTTAGGTAAAGGCAGCGCATAAAAAAACAGCGAGCCGAGGCTCGCTGTTTTTGTCCTACTCTGTAGCTTAAGCTTAGAAGCTAAAAGTTACATCAGCATACACATAACGTCCTAGGACGTCGTAGTTACCGTAAGTGTTAGCATTTGTTGCATTCAAACCACCGCCTACCATTGGTGGCTCTTTATCCAACAAGTTGCGTGCTCCACCGCTGAATGTAACATTTTCAGACAGGGTGTAGCTGCCGTTAACGTCTAGGTAGTTAACCGCGTCAAGCGAACCGGCAGATGCTAGCACATCGGCAGTACCTTGATAGTCAACTTTACCAAAGTAACGCCATGCAGCACCCACTGTCCAATCGTCCTTAGCATAGGTTGCAGACAGAGTATGTCTCCAATCCATATTAGGATATGTACAGGTACTATCATTGGCTATGCCATTACAATCGTTACGAGTTGACTCATCACCTGGGATGGCGAGAGTCTCGCGCTCCAGAGACTTAGAACCGGCCATCTTAACGGTCAGCGCCCCACCAGCAACATCTAAGTCATAAGCAGCAGAAAGGTCAACGCCACTGAAGTTAATCTCACCGAGGTTTGCTGTAGTACTTTTGATATAGCCTGAAGTTCCCAGCCATAAAGTACCTGAATTACCACGGTTGATTAAATCACAGAGTGCCTGAGTACCGTTTTCAGCGCATTGCTCAAGGATAGTCGCTGCACCAATCGAGCCAATAGCGTCTTCCAGTTCAACACTCCACCAGTCAACAGCGACCGTTAGATCTTCCATTGGTCGAGCAACAATACCAAAGGATAAAGTATCAGCGACCTCTGGATTGACAGCTTCGTTACCGCCATAAAGCGCGTTGTACTGGCTTGCTGGACTAGCAACTATGCTGCCATATTGACCTGCTGTAACACCAGTTAAAGCGCACTGAGCAGCAGTATACGTTGGAGTGGCTCCAGCGCATGGATCAGATCCAGCCCATAACCCTTGGTTTTGTGGAGCAAACATTGTTCCAATTTGAGGTGAACGAACAGCACGGTTATAGCCAGTGCGGATTGTTACCATGTCAGTTGGAGCATAGGAAACACCAAATTTGTAGGTATTTTGATTGCCTGTGGTGCTGTAGTCAGACGAACGGAAAGCGACCTCAGCATCTAGATTGTCAAGCACTGGAACGGCTTCTTCGAAGAACACGTCAGTTACTGAGTAACTACCTTCGATGCTCTTGGTTGCACCACCCTGTCCTAACAACATACCTTCTTCAAACACAGTGTCTGCATCGCGGTCATAGCTCATATCTCGACGCTCAACACCCATAGCAACACTAATGTTACTGCCGGTTGTTGGCAAGCTAAAGCCAGTATCGCGACTCATTTGAGCAGAGAAGATCTCTGTTGAAACGTCCGCGCGCAGCATAGCGACACCCGTTAGCAAATTTGCCGACTCAGATGTAACACCCTGATATTGAAACACATCATAGGTTGCATTATCTAAGGCTTCACCGATTCTCGGTGCAAAGAAGTCATTGATATAAGTGATACTAGAATCGACGTAGTTCTTTTGGTAGTTAACATCATAATCCCAACCTTGAACGGCGCCTTCAACTCCCAGCACTACACGGAAAGAAGAGTTACTCATAACAGATGCCCGTGGGCCACCTTCAACGTTACGCTTACCGATATAAACTCCGAAATCATCACCAGAAGCAAGACCCCAAGTGTCCGTCAAAGCCTGCCGTTGAGAATCGTTCAGCAAGGCTGAGTCATAAGGAAGATGATACTCTTCAGCGAAGAACGTACCCGACTCAGCAATTTGAGCTTTAGTCTGATAATTAGTAGCCATTACTTCGGCGTAGACATTAGCTGAATCGTTAACTTCAAAATTCATCAAGGTACCAATGCTCCACTTCTCGTCTGGACGCATGAAGTGGTTAATAGGGGCATAGTTATAGATGTTGCCGCTCGAAGGGATGAAGTTTGAGCCAGAATCAAGGGTCCAATACTCATAAGTGTCCCAGTCAAGCATTCCGTTTGCATCAAGTTGTGAGATATAGAAGTTAGGAACCACTGCGTTTCCTGAACCACCACAAGAGGTACCAGCACCATTTAAGGCACATGATCCATAATCGCGAGATTCTTGACGCAACTCTGAGCCTTTACGCCAAGTGGCGTAGACTGTTGCATGGCCTTTGTCATCAGCAAACTTACTGCCCATAACAAAATCTATAGTATCTGCTCGACCATCAACGCCGTCGCTGCCTTTTGGATAGTCAAAACCTTTTGCGTCCATTAAGCCTGCAACATAGCTGTCATCGTTGTCATGCATGAAACCACTAGTACCAACAGTTAACTCGACGCCTTCAAAATCATTACGTAATACGAAGTTAACAACACCAGCAACCGCGTCCGCACCGTATGTGGTAGATGCGCCACCGGTTAGCACTTCTACGCGTTCGATCATAGCCGTTGGAATTTGGTTTACGTCTGCTGCCTCACTATAAGCACCACCACCGCCCATGCGACGACCGTTAACCAGCACCAAAGTACGACTTGAACCCATGCCACGAAGGTCAAGGGTAGCATTACCCGATGCGCCATTAGAAATATATGAGTTTTGGGCTGCATCAAGCTGGGGAAGGCTGTTCAGGTAATCTTCAATCTTGCTAATACCTGAAGACTTGATCTCTTCGAAGGTAGCAACAATAACGGGACTAGAGCTTTCGAAACCATCAGCCCTTTTGATTCGTGACCCGGTTACATAAACCTCTTCGATTTCAGCTTCTTCGTTTGTATCTTGTGCCATTAGCGGCATGGCAGCTGATAACAGCAGCGAGGCCCCGATTGAAGCACGTATTGCTTTCGTTAATGGTGTAAGTTTCATTTAGTATCTCCCATGTATTAATTTTTACCTCTACAGGCATTACAAGGTATTTGCTGATTATTATTTTTCAATCAAGCGAACCCTTCAAAAAAACTTCCCCGTAGCGGCTATTTATTGACTTGTTATTCACATAATAATTACTGAGAAAAGGATAAGTTGCCATATCAAACGGAACTTATTCACCAAGTCTGGGTCAATCTTATACCAAAAACCCCAAATACGCATGCTTTTTGCCGCAAAATCACCCTCAAATCAGCCCGAAACTACCAAATTTAGTCCATATGACAGCGCTTTCTAAAATCAACTACGCATAGAACGGTAGTTACATACAAATACAAATCGATTAATGTCCGCTATAAAGGCGGCATAGTAGGGGTTGTAGGCAAAAAAGGCCGTGTATTTAGAGAGGCTTTTAAGATCAAAAATGCATAATAAATTTTTAAAATTAGATTTAAAAAAGATATTTATCTAAATAATACTAAATAACTTTTTAAAGCAATTTAAATCGGTGTTCATAGGCACCGTTCATCTTGAAAGTCGGAATAGTGCTTTAACCTGTGGGGAGAGTTGTTATGCCTACTCATGGTGTTGGTATTTAAAGACGCTTTGAGTAATTGAATCGTTTTATTGACTTATCCGGTCAGGATCGTCAGTAAGAGGGTTTTGATAACGATTAATAGATCTAAATTATTTCCTTGGATTTTAATGTTTTAACGGTGACTTCAGAATATTCTAAGTATTCTTGAAGAATTTCAATAGTTTGGTCGCCTAGCTGGGGGGGGGCCAAATCATATTCTATTTGCGATCGGCTGTAGTTTATTGGGTTGGCGACTAACTTTAGTTCACCTGCACGAGTGTCTTGCATTGTTAGAACCATCTTGCGCGACTGTATCTGGGGGTCGTCGAATACTTGATCTATGGTATTGATGGGGCCGCAGGGAACTGCATGGTCTTCAAATTTAGATAGCCAATACTGACTAGTTTGTTGCTTGAGATACTTTGTAATTTGGCCACAAAGCGTCACGCGGTTATTAACACGTGCAGTGTTAGTGGCATAACGTTGATCATCAACCCATTGAGGTTGTTCTATCACTTGGCAGAAGCGCATGAACTGCTGGTCATTGCCCACGGTGATAATAATATGGCTGTCTGCGGTAGCAAATGCTTGATAGGGGACTATATTGGGGTGTGCATTGCCTAAGCGACCTGGAATTTGCCCACCAATGAGATAGTTACTAGCTTGGTTGGCCATGACGGCGGCCTGAACGTCGAGGAGAGCAAGGTCAATATACTGTCCCATACCAGAATGATGGCGTTCTAAGAGAGCGCCTTGAATAGCATTGGCAGCATAGAGCCCAGTAAATATATCTGTTACTGCGACGCCAACTTTTGTGGGGCTGCCACCATTTTGGCTGTCGGGTTCGCCTGTAACACTCATTAGCCCAGCCATACCTTGAATAAGAAAATCATACCCGGGACGTTGAGCGTAGGGCCCAGTTTGGCCAAAGCCCGTTATCGAGCAGTAGACCAGTTTGGGATTAACCTTTTCTAAAGAAGAGTAATCAAGCCCATATTTAGCTAGGCCTCCCACTTTATAATTTTCAATCAGCACATCAACTTTAGCGGCCAGTTTTCGGATAATATCCTGACCCTCCGGCTGAGTGATATCGACGGTAAGGGATCGTTTTCCGCGATTAGCTGAGAAAAAGTAGGCGGCATCTTCCGTGTCGTTGCCAGCTGTATCTTTTAGGTATGGAGGTCCCCAATGGCGCGTATCATCGCCTACCTTAGGTCGCTCTACCTTGATTACGTCCGCTCCTAGGTCCGCTAATAATTGCCCAGCCCAAGGGCCGGCTAATACCCGGCTCATATCCAATACGCGATAACCTGTGAGTGGACCCGCCATGATTTTCCTTATCTATGAGTCAATCTAGCTAAAGGCTTGAATGCCCGTTTGCGCTCTTCCTAAGATCAAGGCGTGGACATCTGCTGTACCTTCGTAGGTGTTGACGACTTCAAGATTCAGCATATGGCGCATCACTGGATATTCATCAGAAATACCATTTCCGCCATGCATGTCTCTCGCCATTCGAGCTATTTCCAGTGCTTTGCTACAGTTGTTACGCTTCAGTAGGGATATTAGCTCTGGGGCCAGATTACCTTGCTCTTTTAGACGTCCAGCTCGTAGAGATCCCTGCAAGCCGAGACTAATATCGGTCTGCATGTTGGCCAGCTTAAATTGAATAAGTTGGTTAGCGGCCAAGGGTCGATTGAACTGGACGCGATCTAGAGTATATTGCCGTGCTGCGTGCCAGCAACTTTCAGCTGCGCCTAAAGCGCCCCAGCTGATGCCGTAGCGCGCCGAGTTTAGGCAGCCAAAGGGCCCTTTAAGACCTTGTACATTGGGCATCAGTTGCTCATCGGCAACGAATACTTCATCCATAACAATCTCGCCAGTAATAGAGGCACGCAGTGCCAATTTACCTTCGATTTTAGGCGCAGAAAGTCCTTTCATGCCTTTTTCGAGTATAAAGCCACGAATAATGCCATCGTCAGTTTTAGCCCACACAACAAAGACATCGGCAATCGGCGAGTTACTAATCCACATCTTACTGCCAGAAATAATATATCCGCCATCCACCGTCTTAGCTCTGGTTTTCATGCCGCCAGGATCAGACCCAGCATCGGGCTCGGTAAGTCCAAAACAGCCTACCCACTCACCAGTGGCGAGTTTGGGGAGATACTTTTCTTTTTGTTGCTCAGTTCCATAGGTATAAATAGGGTACATGACCAAACTGGACTGAACGCTCATCATTGAGCGGTAGCCGGAATCTACCCTTTCAACTTCTCTAGCCACCAATCCATAGCTAACATAGCTAACGCCGGGGCAGCCATAGCCATCAATAGTTGAACCCAGCAAGCCCAGCTCACCCATTTCATTAAATATGTTTCGATCGGTTTTCTCTTGGCGGTATGCCTCAAGAACCCGAGGGGCTAGTTTTTCTTGAGCATAGGCTGCGGCTGTGTCGCGCACTAAGCGTTCTTCGTCGTTGAGTTGATCATCAAGATTAAACGGATCTTCCCAGTTAAATTTTCCCCAATCGCCTGCCATTACAGATTTCCCTATATAAAACGTATCAATTAATCGTTGTTCTAAGCCATGTATTATAACGCAGTCCGCACTAGAACTTTCTATACAGAATAATGTTCGGCTGTTTGATCCAGTGACTTGGTCGCTCGAGCGATCAATAAGTCAATTTCTTCGTGGGTACTGACAAACGGGGGGGAGATAATCATCGAGTCTCCCACCGCGCGCATAATCAAGCCATTAGCCACGCAAAACTCCCGACATATACCACCCGACTTTTGCTCAGGCTCAAGACGTTCACGGCTCTCTTTATCACGCACCAATTCGATCGAGCCAAGCATGCCAGCACCACGCACATGACCTACAATTGGGTGATTACCTAGTGCCGTCCACTGACGTTGTAGGTAGGGGCCAATATCGTCTGCCACGCGCTGTATAAAGTTGCCGTTTTCCATTATATCCATAGTGGCCAGGGCCGCTGCGCAAGCAATAGGATGCCCGGAATAGGTGAACCCGTGGCCGAATTCACCGCCATCACCAGTAATAACCTCAGCGACTTTTTCGCTGACCATAACGCCGCCTAAGGGCTGAAAGCCATTGGTGACCGCCTTGGCAAAGGTTAATAGGTCGGGTTCCATACCATAGGTTTCACAACCAAATAGTTTGCCGGTCCGTCCAAAACCACAAATAACCTCATCACTAACAAAGAGAATATCCCGTTCTTTTAAAATGCGACGAACTTCTGGCCAGTAGCTATCGGGAGGTACAATAACCCCGCCTGCACCCTGAATAGGTTCTGCAATAAAGGCCGCAACATTTTCTTCACCCAGCTGATCTATTCTTTTTTCTAGTTCTCGAGCTGCTTGAAGCCCAAATTCTTCTTCGCTAAGATCTCCGCCGCTGACATACCAGTTAGGGTCAGCGATATGCTGAACGTAGGGCAGAGTTTCAAATTGGTTATGGACAAATTCAAAGCCACCAAGGCTAGCTGAAGCAATAGTGCTGCCATGGTAGGCATTAGTGCGTGCCAAAATAATGCGTTTTTTCGGTTGCTTTTTCATATCCCAATAACGACGAATCAGGCGAATATTGGTGTCATTTGCCTCGGAGCCCGAATTGGTGAAAAAAACATGACTAAACTGCTTTGGCGCTAAGTTCACCAGACGATCAGCAAGTTCTACCGCTGGGGTATTACTGCATTGGAAAAAATTATTGTAGTACGGCAGTTGCTTAAATTGCTTACTGACCGATTCAGCTATAGCGGGTTGACTATAACCAAAGCTACAGCACCAAAGACCAGACATGGCGTCGAGCATTTGGTTGCCATCAGTGTCATAGATGTAAATATGTTCGGCGCGATCAATAATCCTCCCAGGATTCCTCTGGTAATCACCAAGGTCGGTAAAAGGATGAAGATGCCGCGTTGCGTCTAATTTTTGCCACTCTGCTGTCGTTCTGATTTTGTTCATAATTTCTCTCGTGGTAACTGACCCATTGTTTGTTTTAGCCTCGCTATATTAATGAGCGAACTAACCTTAAAAGAGTATGTTTAAATAGTCACTGGTGAATGATTATTTGACCACAAATTAAAGCTCTGGTCAGTCACCCAAAAGGGGTGGTGAATAAAGATAATAAATTGTTCTAAAGTGGGTGTTTTAGTACCCCATAAAATATGAGAAAACGCTATGCCTAAATCGCTACCCTTAGTAGGAATTGCTTGTGATGTGATCGCTAATGGTCTCCATCAATTTCACGGCGCGGGTGAAAAATACATCAATGCTGTGGCTCATGGAGCAAACGCAATACCAATGCTATTACCAGCTTTCGGTGAGGGCACTGATATTACCGATTTAAACACTCTATACACTTTGGAGGACTTGGTGAGCCAACTTGATGGTCTATTTCTAACTGGAAGTCCTTCTAATATCCAACCGCATCATTTTAAGGGTCCCGTCCACGAGGAAGGGACATTAGAAGACCCCCAGCGAGATAGTCTGACTTTACCGTTAATCAATGAATGCATGAGGCAAGGCGTGCCTATCTTGGCGGTATGTCGTGGATTTCAAGAGCTTAATGTTGCCTTTGGTGGAACGCTTAACGCTAAAATTCATGAGGTCGAGGGCTACGGCGACCATCGTGAAGATAAAACAAAAGACCGAGACGGTCAATATGGGCCAGTGCACTCAGTGAGTTTTACTGAGGGTGGCCGATTACACCAACTTACTGGTGAGACTACCTGGCAGGTAAATTCTCTGCATAGTCAGGGTATTAATGAGTTGGCAGAGAGTTTGGTGGTTGAGGCTGTTGCCGATGACGGCCTTATAGAGGCGGTTTCCCTGGCAGCACGCCACAGTGGTCAAGATAATTGGATAATGGGGGTGCAATGGCATCCCGAATGGCAGTTTGAATCTAACAAGGTCTCGACAGCTGTGTTCCAAGAGTTTGGCAGGCAGATCCGCAGTGGTATGGGCGCCAGGGGCAGATAGGATTCTATAAAATACCTAGAAGATGGCGCAGAAATAGATCTCGATGGCTAATCCCTTGGCGCGGCGTATATTTCTTGCCCGTCAAACCAGGTCGAAAGGATCTGCGTATCTGAAATGCGGTCACTTTTCCCTTGCTCCTCTAGTTTCAATAAGTCCTGGCTCAGGACCACAAAATCAGCTTTTTTGCCGACTTCTAATGAGCCCGTAATGTCTTGCTGATCGAGCATCGCAGCTCCATTGATGGTGTAGGCATCTAAAATATCACGAACAGAGATAGATTCACTTTTATTATATATGCGGCCACTTATTTCATTCTTACGCGTCACTGCTTTTTCAATGTTCAACATCGGGCGAGGATCGCGAGCTTCAACGGGCGCGTCACTGCCAGCTACTAATACGCCTCCGGCTTCAAGTACAGACCCAGCGGGATAACTGTTTTGGTAGACATAGCCGGCGGGATCGAACAGATCATTTTTAGACATAATGGGGTCAATAAAAGGCGATACCATCATTTGGTATTCCACGAAAGGCTCGATCCATGAGTACGTAAAGGCCATGTAGACGTTCAGATCAGCAATACGTGAGATGTCGTCTGGGTGCATTATTTGCGCGTGAGCCATCGATACCTTTGCTTTAGATTTAGGACTTTGTTTTTTGGCCTCAGTAAAACTATCCAACGCTAAGCGAACCGCGCGATCACCGATGGCATGACTATGAACATTAATACCCGCATCATAAAGGGCCAAAGTATAGTCTCGTATAAAACTTTCTTCTCGTTCATATACCCCGTTGAATTTCCTACATTGGAGAGGAGAAAAGCCCTGTTCAGCATAAAAATCTTTTGCCGACATGGTGGGTAAGTTGGCGTCGGCTTGATGACGCAGCTCAACACAGGCCGCAGATTCTGTGTCCACATATCCAATGACTTCTAGCGCCTGAGTATTGGCATCCACCTTGAATTGGGGTTGCAAATAATCCGTTAAAGAGGCGGCATTTGGCAACGCTGGAGGGTTTGCATGGGGGTTACCTTCAGTAACGCCGTCAACGAAGATTTTTGCGGTATCAATTTTTAAATTTTCTACATTCTTATGTCTGCGTTGGATAGCCGTAAATTCACCAATAAGACGTTCGATACTGATGGGTTTATCTGGGGATGGTCGATAATCTTCAAAATCCGCAAAAAAAGCGACAGTCATGCGATGAGTCAACGGCGATTGTTTAGCCCATTTGGCAAAAAGATCGATGTCGTGCTCTTTAAGTGAAGCTTCCATGGTCGATGTGATTCCTGAGGCGGCTAGTCGTTGACCAATTTTTTGATAAAGCGCTAAATCAATATCAGGGTAGCCCCAAAGATTAGGAACATTGACTAATTTACGTGCGTCTTCGTTGATCATGCCATTAGGGTCGCCCGAAGAATCGACGCCAACAAGTTCTTTAAAAGTTGCAAATTCCTTATTGAGTGTTTCTTGATTTAGACCGACCACATTGCCGGTGCTATCGGCAGCTAGGTTTAACGCATGGCTGTTCACAGCGCCATGGTGACCATCATTTCCTAGTAAAACGATCGGGTGTTTAGTTGACACGGCATCTAAAGCCTTACGGATGGTAGGCAGTTTTACCGAGGGTTCATTGCCTCCTGAAAACGCCCATTGCTCTACTGTTAACCAATCACCTGAAGGTAGTTGTAAACGATCAATGCATTTTTTTAAACGAGGTACCAGAGCTTCAAGAGTGAAGGGCTGGCTGGCTAGGTCGCAGGTGTCAGTTTCAACGATGCCGGCTAAATGAATATGTACATCATGCAGGCCAGGAATAATCATCTTGCCTTTCAAGTCAATAGTCTGAGTCTGCACACCAATAAACTGTTCGGCGGCATCTAGATCGCCAACATACACTAGAATATCGTCTTTTACGGCGAGAGTGGAGACCACTGATTGTTCGCTATCGGCCGTGTAGATCACACCATTGATAAATACAGTGTCCGCTGAGATTGATTTTTGTTCGGCACAACTCGATGCCATTAGCACTGATATCGTTGCTATTATCGTCAACATACCCTTTAACATCATCATATCCTTTAGTTTATCAATCTTATACTAGCCAGATTTAGCCGTTGCAGAATACCCTCTAAGGGTAGTGCTACTGATGAACACCTGTCTCTTATCAGATACTATAGGATAATGTGTTTAATAATTAACAAACAGCTTGGAGTTAACGGTGAGTGACCTAAAGCTTGACCAGTTTTTACAAGACAATCCAGACATTGAAATATTTGAAGTCATTTTGCATGACCTTAATGGTAATCAGCGTGGCAAATGGCTTCCCAGGTCTCAAATTAGCAAGGTATTTGACGGTGGTTTTAAAATGCCCCTCAGCGCCTGTTCGTTAGATTGCTGGGGTCGCGACCAAGATGAGTTAGTCGAAGAAAATGGCGATACTGACGGTATTTGCAAGGCTCATTCTGAAACTTTGGCCAGAGTGCCTTGGGCCGACAAGCCTACTGCACAGATCATTGTCTCTATGGGTAATGCAACGGGCGATGCACCCTTCGGTGGAGACTGCCGGTCAGTATTGCAAAGCGTACTTGATCGATATGCAGAGTTAGGCCTAACTCCCGTCGTTGCCAGCGAGATAGAATTTCATTTGTTAACATTAGATCGAGATAAATTCGGCCAACCTCAGCATACTCAGCGCGCTTTAGATGGCAGCCCAGCATTAGGCGGGCAAACTTATGGTCTTGATACCATGCGAAACGCAGCACCACTGATGGACGCTATTGCAGATGCTGCAAAATTACAAAATCTGCCGATAGACACTCTAATTACAGAGTTTGGCCCATCCCAATTTGAAATTAACCTTTATCATCAAGACAGCGCAATGAGGGCTTGTGATCAGGGTAGTATGCTAAAACGAGCGATCCGCAGTGTTGCTCGTCAGCACGACAAGATTGCCTCATTCATGGCCAAACCCTTTGCGCAAGAAGTGGGCAATGGCATGCATATTCACTTTAGCTTACTCGATGAGGAGGGCAATAATGTCTTTGACAATGGTACTGATCAAGGTTCTGATTTATTGCGCCATGCCGTAGCGGGTTGCGTTGATACTATGGCCGATAGCATGGCTATTCTGGCGCCAAATATTAATTCTTTCAGGCGAATGACCCCGGGATGTTTCGCGCCATTGTCAGCTAACTGGGGGTATGAAAATCGTACCACAGCTATCCGTATTCCCGGGGGCGATCATCGTGCTATGCGTATTGAGCACCGAGTGGCTGGAGCAGATGCAAATCCTTACTTAGCGGTGGCCGCTATTTTGGCGGGAGCGTTGTCCGGCATTGAGAGAAAGCTATCTGCACCAGAGCCTATTGAGGGTGATGCAGGTGATGTAAAGCCCACACTGCCTCATTTTTGGAACGACGCGATTGGTGTATTTGAAGACTCAACCTTTATTGGTCAATACTTAGGCGCTGAGTTGCAGAGAAACTTCACACTGTGTAAGCGTAAAGAAAAACATGAGTTTGATACACGTATAACAGCTTTGGAGTACGATGCTTTTTTGTAAGAGCAGAGCCGTCACTCCACTGCTGTTGAACTGAAACAAACTTGTACTAAAAACTACTGTTTACGTTTTAGTTTTAAGCTGTCGATATTATTTTCAGCAAGCTTGGCTCGAGCGGATGCCATTTTAGAGGTATCCGTGAAAGGTCCTACTAATACTCTATGCCAAATGTCGCCATTCTTACTTTTAACGCTTTCACTTTCGGCTAACAAATTCATCAAAAGTAGTTCGACTTTGAGATTTTCAGCATCCCGTATATTTTTGAACGACCCAGCCTGCAATACATAGACAGCATCTTTTTCTGGGTCAGTTGTATTTGCTGAATCTTGGTCATCAGGTACTAATATCTCTGTTTCTTTCAGCAAGGTATAGAAGTCAAATTTGAGCTCTTTTAGATCAGCTTTTTTGACAAGTTCATTAACAGTTGCTGCAGTTTCACTTGGAGAGGACTCATTAATGAGAGGGAAAAAATACATAATCAAAGCGCCAATGACTAATCCGGACATAAACGCCGGGCGCGATGATTTTTCGGAGGATGGTTGTGCCCTCGCATAACGATTTGAACCATTTTTTGAAGAATTCTGTGCCATAAATGAGTTACTTTGTGCTGAGTAACGATTGTAGGTGAAATGTTGGGTTATTGGCAAAGGTAAAATAGAGTTGAGCGAATAATTAGTCTATGTCTTAGAGTTCTTGAGGATCCACATCAATAGACCAGCGCACTCGCCTCGACGCTTTATGGCTTTCAAGCTGCAATGCAAGAGCAGACAGCAATGATTGTAATAATGATCGTTTGGACGCTTCAACCTGCAATACGAAACGGAATCGTCCAGCCCGTTTTTCTAGCATCGCAGGCAGTGGTCCTAGATAGCTTAATAGAGGGGTTGGTGGGCTAATACTTTCGGCGATCTGTCGAGCCATTCGCAAAAAAGCTTCTGCTTCGTTGGCGCGCTCAGATTCAGCTCTGATGACTGACATATAACGAAAAGGCGGTAACTGGGTTAGTTCGCGCTCAGATAAAAGCTGTGCGGCAAAATAGCCGTAACCTTTTTCTATGAGAATTTCTAGAAGTGGGTGTTGCGGCTGATGCGTTTGTATTAACACTCGCCCCGCTATGGTTCCTCTGCCGCTGCGACCTGCGACCTGCGTTAATAGCTGCCCCATTCTTTCGTGACTGCGAAAGTCTGGGCTAAATAGACCAGAGTCGGCATCAAGTACTGCGACTAGTGTGACATTAGCAAAGTGATGCCCTTTGGACAGCATTTGAGTGCCAATTAGTATGCATGGCTCTCCCTTATCGACAGTATCAAAAACCTCTTTCATCGCGCCCTTTTTGCGTGTGCTATCACGGTCGACTCGCAATACTTTAGAGTCAGGAAAACATTGTTGTAAATAGGCTTCACTGCGCTCTGTGCCTTCCCCCGCAGCAATTAACTGGGCCCCCTGACAGTTTGGGCACAGATGAGGGATACGTTGCTGGTAGTCACAGTGATGGCAGATGAGACGGCTGCGTGCCCGATGCACAGTGAGGCGTGAATCGCAGTGATGGCAATCTGCTGACCAGCCACACTGATGGCATAGCATGGCTGGGGCAAAGCCGCGCCGATTAAGAAACACTAAAACTTGATGTCCATTGGCGATGGTTTGCTTGATTGCCGATAGGGTGGAAGAGGAAACCCCAGCTTCGGTTCGCTCCGTTTTTAGATCGATCAGGCTCCAATCTGGCTGGGTAGCATTACCTGCTCGATGCTTTAGTAAGAGATGCTTATAGCGACCCATTTCGCAGTTATTAAGAGATTCAAGAGAGGGCGTTGCCGAGCCTAGAATAATAGGTATATCCTCCTGACGGGCTCTTATTACGCCGAGATCTCGAGCTGAGTAACGAAAACCGTCTTGTTGCTTGTAGGATTGATCATGCTCTTCGTCAAGAATAATCACACCAGGATTTCGCAAGGGTGTGAATATCGCTGAGCGAGTCCCTAAAATTATTTTCGCATCTCCAGTTTTGGCGCTCATCCAAGCTGCGAGTCTCTGTTTATCAGTTAAGCCGGAATGCAGCGTAACCAGAGGAGCATTAAATCGATCACGGAATCGTTTTTCGGTTTGCGGTGTCAAGCTGATCTCAGGAATCAAAACCAGCGCCTGACGACCGTAACGCAATGTTTTTTCAATGGCCTGTAAATAGATTTCTGTTTTACCGCTGCCGGTGACGCCATCCAATAAATAGGCATTAAATCCATGATCTTCAATACTGTTGATCGCTTGTTGCTGGCCACTATCGAGTGTGAGGGCGTCTTCCTTAAGAATATTGTCTAAGGAATGAGGTGGCGTTTCTACCATTACCGCTTCGATCAGTTTTTTCTCTTCGAGCGCGGACAATATTGATCTTGAATAGGCGGCTACAAGCTGTGCGTCATCTACCTTGCCTTTATTTTGCAATTCGTCAGTTAGTGCTTGTTGGCTTGGAGCTCCTTTCAGGGACGTAGGCCCTAATCCTTTGCCTTTAGTAGTGAGTTGCCAAAAGCGGCGAGAAGTCTCGGGAAGAGGGTCGCCTTTGCGCAATAACGTAGGCAGGGTGCTAAGCAAAGCATCACCAATTGGGTGTTGATAATAGTTAGCTGCCCAGACAAATAAGTTAAACAATGATTCTGGTAGTAGTGGGGAGCAATCAAGCAATCGTCCCACAGGTTTTAGTTTGTTAATATCAAATTCGCTTGTTGTTCCGGTGCCGACGATTAACCCCGTCATCTCGCGTCGACCAAAGGTTACCAGCACTCGGCAGCCAACCTCGGCCTTAGCTTCTGGGTTATCTTTAAGCACATGCTCAGGTACCAGATAGTCAAATACACGCCGTAATGGAGAGGGCACCGCAATGCGGACAACTAAAGGTGCTAAATCAGACATAAAAAATTGAGAATTCCTTTTGTAACTACTGCGGTTTCTGCTAGAATCCGCGCTCTTTAGAAATGGCCTACCGTGCTTTACAAGAACTGACCTGTTTTAAGGCAGGATTTTATCAGTTTAAAGATGAAGTGGCGGTTCGTAACTTGGAGTATAAGATGAAAACTGAGATTCACCCAACCTATAACGAATTGGTTGCAACTTGCAGTTGTGGCAATATTATAAAAGTTGGCTCAACACGTGCCAACTCAATCCATTTAGACGTTTGCTCCTCTTGCCATCCGTTTTATACGGGCAAGCAGAAAGTTGCTGATGCAGGTGGTCGAATCGATCGCTTCAACAAGCGGTTTGGCGCTGCCAAAAAAGAAGCTTAATCACTACCCAGAGCTTACTGTCAGTTTAAAAAATGCGGCGTAGAGAAAATCTATCGCCGCTTTTTTTGTCTCAATTATTGTTCGATTATTAATTCAAAAATAACACTAATGCGATCTGTAAAGGTAATGTTGTCATGCAGATAGACCCCTGGTTCTGTATCTCCCCTCATTGAGGAAGATTGTCTTAGTTCGTTCATTGGCCTTGGGTAATGAATATCTGAATCTTGGTAGGTGATTTGAACGATAGGACCCAATGCTGCATCGTAGGACTCAGCAAGGTGTTTGGCCAGATTTTTTGATTGATCAATTGCTTGTTGTTGGGCCTGTTTTTTATAATGGGATTCATCTGCAATTTTGAAGTTTACCCGCCCCAGTTGATCTATTCCCACGGCTAAAGCGGTCTCCATAACTTGATTCAATTGACCCAGTCTACTAAGAGTTACTGTTACGTTTCGCGACGCGCGATAACCAACAAACTGGGGCCTTTTATTTTGGTACTCATACTGAGGATTTAATTGTAATGTGGAGGCGATTATATCTGTTGAGGTGATTCCGATCGGCACCAGAGCCACCAACAAGCGATTAAGCTGTGCATCGAGCTCTGTTTTGGCTTTATTGCCGTCTTTATTGATCGTTTGCAATTGCATATTAAGCTCGGCCATATCTGGCGCTACCGATACTTTCCCCTCTCCGGACGTGATAATCGTGCGCTCTGTTATCTGAGCATTACTGGACAACGACAAAAGACTCAATAGAGTAATAAACATTACTAATACTAATTTTTTCATAGGTTACAAATCCTTTTAAATATATTTAATATTAAAGTTGTAATGACCTAAATTTTAACATTTTTTATGTTTGGGCAAAAAAGTTTGCTGAATTTTTGTGGACTAGTTAGCCAAAGGTTACAATAGAGCGAAATCTTAATCTTGACTGAGGTAGCAAAGTGCGCGGTATTTGGCTGTTTATCAAATTTCTTTTGATTCTTGCTGTCGCTATGGTCGGTGCATTCTTTGCCTTGGAAAACAGCCAGTCGTTGGGTGTTAACTTCATTTTCATTAACGGACCCACTATGAGCGTCGGTGTGTGGCTGCTTGTTTTTTTTGCCTCCGGTGCATTTTTGGGAATGTTAGCTAGTTCGGTGATGGTTCTTTCCTATCGACGAAAACTAACCAAAGTCTCAAAATAAGGGTCACTAAACAATGATATCTGTTTCACCAAAAGTAATAGTGGCGCTAGATTATGACAATCAAGATGATGCCTTAGCGCTTGCTGCACAATTGGATCCAACCCAGTGTCGTTTAAAAGTGGGTAAAGAGCTGTTTACTATCGCCGGCCCTGCGGTTGTTGAACGCCTTATTAGCAGCGGGTTTGACGTTTTTTTAGATCTAAAATTTCATGATATACCTAATACGGTGGCTAAAGCGGTTGCTGCTGCTGCTGATTTGGGAGTATGGATGGCAAACGTTCACGCTTCTGGCGGTAGTCGTATGATGCGTGCCGCCAAACAGGTTTTAGAGGAAAAAGGCAGTAATATGATGCTGATAGGGGTGACTGTGCTGACCAGCATGGACGATACAGACCTCGAAGAGATTGGTATCCAACGAAGCGCCAGTGATCAGGTTTTGCATTTGGCTCATTTAGCCAAAAGCGCCGGACTTGATGGTGTTGTTTGCTCCGCCCAAGAATCGTCAAGCTTAAAAGTCGCACTGGGGAAGAATTTTAAATTAGTTACGCCAGGTATTCGCCTGAATGGCAACGCGGCAGATGATCAACGACGAATTGTGACGCCAGTTGATGCCGTGGCAATGGGTAGCGATTATCTTGTCATTGGGCGACCTATTACTCAAGCGACCGACCCCTTAAAAACCTTGTTAGACATTAATCAGTCGATTTAGTTAAATTCATCAGACCAGATTAAGTTATTTTCTTGATCATAAATTCGCACGTAGTCAATAGATAAATGACCCTGCTCAAAAGCGGAATCAATATCTTTTTCGATGGCAAAATTGAGTAATAAATAGTAGTCCCGATCAAAGGGCCACGTGCGCTTATTTTTAACAGCTGGCGCATAGGTGTAATGGTTGTCTCCATCAACGGCGAAGACCAATTTGGCAGCGCTCCAATCTAAAGAGTACAGATGAAATTCGGAAGAAATGGTTGGTATTGGTTGCCCACCGTGATTGACTGTATTTCCGAAGCTAGACCGAGTATGTGTGGCACTTTGAGCGTAGTTTTGATTTGTACCCCAGTGCTCGATGATGTCGATTTCGCCGCAGTCTGGCCAAGACTTTGTTCCAAAACCCTTTTGCTCGAAATACGCACCTTTCTCTTGGATATCTTTAGGTAGCATCCAAATTGCAGGCCAGGTGCCATGTCCGTGGGGCATTTTTGCCCGCACCTCAACTCGACCATAAGTAAAAGCAAATTTAGAGTTTAGGCGCGCAGAGGTGTATTTCTTAATCACACCTTGGTCTTTGAACATCTCTTTTTTAGCCTTTATGGTCAATACACCATCGCTAATAAAGGTATTCTCGATGCGATTAGTGTAGTGCTGCTGCTCTGCACTAAACCAGCTGGTACCATTAGGCAGTATGGTTTGATGAAACCATTTTATTGAATCTACAGGCCTCCCATTTGGAACTGTCTCTGCCGAGGCGAACAAAGCAGAGATGGCTAATGAGGCCATCCCAAAAATAAGCAGTTTTCTAATCATCCAATCTATTCTCTCAAGGCTCACGCTATTACATATCAATTCTTTTGGAAGACCCTAACGTAATCAATGACCATTCGCTGAGGAAACACTGTCGATGAATTTGGGCTCCCGGGCCAGTCGCCTCCTACAGCGATATTCATAACAAAGAAAAACTCTTCCCTAAAAGGTTGAGTTGAGTTAATCGTTTTATAAGAATATTGAACATCATCAATATACCAACCAATGCCATTAACGTCCCACTGAATGCTAAATACGTGAAATTCATCAGAGAGACGTGTGCTCAATTTACGATTACCTCCTGTATTGACGGGCGAATAGCTGCCATTTAGACCATTATTATTCCAGTGCATTGTCCCATGTGCAGTGCGATCTCCATCAGGATGTTTGTCTTGTGGTGAGTTTCCACCGACCATTTCCATAATGTCGATCTCTCCAGATTTTGGCCAACCCACGTCAGTAATATTTTTCCCAAGCATCCATAGAGCGGGCCAAATTCCAGCACCCTCGGGAAGACGAGCGCGAACATCGATACGACCGTATTTAAAATTCTGTTTTCCCTGAGTCTTTAAGCGTGAAGAAGTATAGTTTTTCCCTCGATATGCTTCTTGTTGGGCTCTGATAACAAGTAGGCCCTCCTTTAAATATGCATTTCGATTAGTGTGGTACTGAAGTTCATTATTACCCCAGCCACTACCGCCGATATCGTAACCCCAATTATCGTCATTAATTTCGGTGCCACTAAATTCATCAGACCAAGTTAAACTGTAGCCATCATAGGTACTAGGTGATTCATATCCAGTAAATGATGGGATGACCCAGCCATCATCAGCTAATGGTTCCTCTACCGTTGTACCACCGCCATCAGTATCTTCCCAGCGAACGTTGTCAATTTGGAATACGGTATTTGTGTACTGGGTCGCCCAGATCACAAGTCCAGTATCAATAGTAGTTAACTGCAATCCTTTATCAACCAAATCATCGACCTCAATGGTGACAGATTCCCAACCATCAGAGCCAATGCTACCAATAACTTGGTCGCCGGATGTACAGTCCCATATGCAGTCGATTTTCATGGAGTAATTACTATCACCACTAAGGGTTTTGAGATCAAATTTAATTTGACCTCCAGCGTACAGGGTTAAATTTTGTGCGTTGTTTGTTTTGAAATATAAAATCGCTTGATTGCTCGAAGAACTATGCTCAATTTGCAATACGGTACCGCGTTCCTGGTCATTTACCAGCTTCCATTCTATATTGCATTCTGAAATGTCATTTGTGTCGCAGTTAGACCAATTTTTTGCAGAATCAGCAACCTGGATTCCACCTTCCCAACTTGCATCTACCTCCCCATTCACAAATACGTTCGTTACTTCCAATGAAGAGCTAACAGCAACAGTCACGGTACGAGTCTGGGAGGCTTTATTACCGGCTGTATCAGTAGCGGTATAGGTGAAGGTATAAGCACCAGCAGCAGAGGTGTCGACAGAACCTGTGGTAATAACATCAACCGATCCATCAACTGTATCAGTCGCACTCGCTCCTGCATCGGTATACGTCGAATCTAACTCAACCTCAACAGCAGCATCACCGACCAAGGTAATGACCGGCGCTATGGTGTCAGCTACCGTCACTGTCCGGATTAAAATACGAGAGACGTTGCCCTCACTGTCCGTAGCAGAGTAACTTAAGCTGTAAACACCCGCGGTATCAGAATCAACCGACCCTGTTATCGTTACCGTCACAGACTCATCAATAACATCAGTGGCCGTGGCCCCAGCATCAATATAACTGGTTGCCTGCTCATGGTTAATCGTGGCACTGCCATTGAGCGTTATGTAGGGAGCCTGTGGCATTAGAGTACTCAGATAGGTCTCTAAAGCAGCGCTATCGGTTAAAGTCGCTCCACCACCAATAACCCCTGCAGTTAAGGTATCTCCATCTAAACCAAATAGGTATCTCAGCAGCAACAGCCCATCAGTCAATGCATCAACTTCACCATTGCCATCAATATCACCTGAACTGGTATAAACGGTGGCTAATTCTTGTTCTATATCTGACGCGGTGGTGTATTGAGCATCGCTAGCGACAACGCCACTAATTAGTGCGTCTCCGGTCAATCCAAAAGCATAGCGTAAAAACAATAGACCATCGGTTAACGCATCCGCTCGACCATCACCATCAATGTCCCAGTCACCAGAAGCTAGTGCTGGACTAGACATTATCGAGTATGAACTGGCGCTATCATCTGGATCAGAGGATGAAGATGCTCCTGCACTTAATACGATGAATGCACACAAGGAGAAAGAGAGAATCCCAGTCTTGTTCGTGAAATACTGATAGAAGTTCATAACAGTCCGTTTGTAAATTTTTACTAAAGTTTAATGCCGCAAAGTCTAATAGGTAATTTGAATGAATTCTTCTTTATGGTAAATGTTTTTTCACTAAATAAGCCAAAGAGTGTCAGTAGAGCGATGAGAGGGAGAATAAATATAGTTTTTTTTCACACAACACTAATCATGTTTAGTGTTATTTGTGTTCTAAGGTGCACCTGGGTAGAGTTACAAAGGTTAAATCTTCGAATATAAGTTAGGCTCTTTTGATGTTCACAACGAATGGAGTAGATGGATGCTAGTGACTAAAACTCGCCGTCTAGTACTTTTAATTAGTTTTCTTTTTGCTCCCTTAGTCCATGCAGATTATGAGCTAGTGATAGCTAATGGTCGTGTTATTGATCCTGAGACTAATTTTGATGATGTACGGCATATAGGAATAACTGGCGGTTCTATTAAACTTATTTCATTGGGACCGTTGGTAGGTGACAAGGTTATTAATGCGGAAGGGCTGGTTGTCGCACCTGGCTTTATAGATATTCATAGCCACACACCCACCAAACTGGGACAGCGCATGAATCTACTGGATGGCGTCACGACTCAGCTGGATATGGAGGCGGGCGCTTTCCCGGTGAGTTTTTTTGGGCAAGACTACAAAGACGGCGCCCAGCTAAATTACGGGGCGTCGGTGGCGCACTATGCTGTCAGGTCAAAGGTCATGGAAAACCTAAAGACAGAATACCTTTTCGGTAGTACTGATCCGTTCCGTATGGATGGAAAATCTTGGACAACGCCAGCCAATAAAGAACAAATTCAAGCCATGCGAGTAATGATAAACCAGGGTATCGACGAGGGTGGTTTGGGTATTGGCCTACTGCTCGATTATCTTACCTCGGCGGTATCAGAGGATGAACTGCGCATGTTGTTTGAGGTAGCCGGCGATAGGCAGGTGCCGATTCACGTTCATGTTCGCCGCGGTTATACGGGCGATAACGCGGGTTTGATCGAAGTCATTAACCTAGCAAAAGAAACCAAGGCGCCGCTTTTTGTGGTGCATGTCACTCATAACGCTATGGGTAAAGTGGGTGAGTGGTTGGAGATGATTGACAAAGCGAATCAAGCTGGAGCTAATATTGCTACCGAAACCCTTTCCTATGCTGCTGGCGGCACCAGCATCTCGGCCGATGTGTTTCGCCATCGTGATTGGCAGGGTATGTTTGATATTACCTATGAAGATGTTCAATGGATCGCTACGGGCGAATGGCTGACCAAAGAAACTTGGGAGAAGTATTCAAGAGAACAACCTGGAGGTTCGGTTAATCATCACTATGTCAAAGAAGAATGGATGAAAACGGCCTTGCAGTGGCCGAGAATGATGATCGCAACCGATGCCTTGCCTGCGGTTAATTTGAGCATTAAAACGAATCCTAATGTTGCCGGCACTTTCTCTCGAGTATTGGGTCATTACGTTCGTGATACCAAGCTATTAACCCTGTCAGATGGATTGGCCCGAATGAGCCTCTATCAAGCGCAGTGGTTATCCCAAGCATCTACTGATTTTGATAAAAAAGGGCGCATTCAGCAGGGGGCCGATGCCGACATCGTTATTTTTGACCCCACCACTGTGCAAGCTAATGCAGTTTATGGCGACCCTTATCTGCGGCCCACTGGCATTCCTTATGTGATTGTTGGTGGTCAATTGGTGGTTAGTAATGGTGAGCTTGTTGAAGGCGTATATCCGGGTCAGCGGATTTTAGGAGATCGATGACTCATTACAAGGGGCATCAGGCAGGAAATTTATCTTGGGCTGGTATAATTAAATCTTGATTAGGGGCTGATAAAAGCCTTGATTTGTTACAATGGCACCTTTAAGTATCATCGGTAACGCGATCATAAGTTAGGAATGTTGATGTCAGATAAATATCTCACCTGCGCGCTGTACAAATTTGTGTCGTTACCTGATTTTGAAGATCTTCAGGCACCGCTGCAAAAGCTCATGTCTGATTGCAATGTGTTTGGTACCTTATTGCTTGCAGGGGAAGGTATTAATGGCACTATTTCTGGGTTACCCAATGACGTGCAATCGGTGCTTACATGGTTAGAGCAGCAACCAGAGCTGTCCAATATCGATCAGAAGAATTCTTTTCACAGTGAAATTCCTTTCTATCGTTCTAAGGTGAAGTTAAAGAAAGAAATTGTCACTATGGGTGTTGAGGGCATAGACCCTAAACAGGTCGTCGGAACTTACGTTAAACCTAGTGACTGGAACGCGCTTATTTCTGATCCGGATGTAGTGGTTGTAGATACGCGTAATGATTATGAAGTTGAGATCGGTACTTTTAAAAATGCCATTGATCCACAGACAAAAACCTTCCGTGATTTTCCGGCCTGGGCTAAGAAAAATCTTGATAAAGAAAAACATAAAAAGGTGGCTATGTTTTGTACGGGTGGTATTCGTTGTGAGAAGTCCACGGCGTATATGAAAGAGCAGGGCTTTGATGAGGTTTACCACCTTGAGGGTGGGATTCTTAAATATTTAGAAGAAGTACCCAAAGACCAAACACTATGGCAAGGCGAGTGTTTCGTGTTCGACAATCGAGTTGCAGTAGATCATGAGCTCAAGCGCGGTTCTTATGATCAGTGCCATGCTTGTCGAATGCCAATTACGGAGCAAGAAAAAAGCTCTGAGTACTATAAGCAAGGCTTGTCCTGTCATCATTGCCACGATGTCGTAGCAGAAGACCGTAAACAGCGTTTTGCCGAGCGGCAAAAACAGGTAGAGTTAGCTAAAGGTCGAGGCGAAGAGCATATAGGCAGCGCGGCCTTTGACGCCACAGAGCGCCGCCGTGCCGCCAAAAAAGCTCTCAAAAATCAAAGTAAGGGCTAAAACTTATCCCGCACTGAGCAACAGGAAACCAATCGATGAATGAACTAGAGCGGTGGCATGCGCAAGTAATAGAGGAGATTATTGACCCTGAACGGCCAATTTTTGATCCCCATCATCACCTCTGGCGGGCGGATATGCCTTATGAAATAGGTGACCTGTGGGCCGACACTCAAACTGGACACAACATTGTTGGCACGGTGTTTATCGAATGCGGGGCTGAATATAGAACCGAAGGTCCACGGCATTTAAGGCCTGTAGGTGAGACTGAGTTTGTAAGAGCACAGGCAGAACAGTCTCAAAAAGGGACAAAGCCAGGAAAACCGCCGATCTTAGGGATGGTTTGTCATGCTGATCTAACTCTTGGCGCACAGGTTGATGAGGTTTTACAGGCCCATGCCGCTGCCGCTGGGGGTTTATTGCGGGGGATTCGTCACTCAACTGCTTTTTACCCGGATCCACCCGCAGTAGATAGATATGCGGGCAGAATTGAAAAATTAATGATGCGAGATGATTTCCGCGAAGGCTTTGCCAGGCTGGCACCTTTGAACCTCACCTTCGATGCCTGGTTGTTGCACAGTCAGATAACCGAGCTTACTGACCTAGCCCGAGCATTTCCAGAGACCACCATTGTTTTTGATCATTTTGGTGGCCCCCTTGGTATTGGTCCTTATGCAGGTAAACAGGTAGAGCTCTTTCCGCAGTGGAAAGCTGACGTTAAGGAGCTCGCTCAATGTCCGAACGTTGTAGCTAAATTAGGTGGCTTGGCAATGGAAATTAATGGTTGGGGGTGGAATGGACGTGATTTGCCCGCTAATTCAGATGAAATTGTCGCGGTCCACAGAGGTTATTATCTGCATGCCATCGACTGTTTTGGGCCTGACCGATGCATGTTCGAAAGTAATTTCCCTGTCGATAAACTATCTGTTTCTTACGCGGTGATTTGGAACGCTTTTAAAAAAATGACAATAGACTTTAACGAAGGCGAAAAAGACACTATGTTTCGCGGCACAGCAACCCGTGTTTATAGACCCTAGGTACGTTGAGGTGCTAATTACATGCGCTGATAGGTTTGGGTTACTTCAACGTCATTCATCATAAATGTTTGGCTAAAATGGTTATCATCTATGAGCGTCAGCTTTAATCTATGCTGTGTACCTGCGTAACCCTCAAGCGAACTAGTCATGCCAGTCTCAGTGGCACTACCGTCATCATTAACCTCAATGGTACCAAAGCCAAAGTGCTTTTGCGTTTCACCATCCATTGAAGATCGTTGTAACCAAATAAAGTGGCCGCCACCAATCATTTTGGTTTCGACAAAATCATTTGAGGTGACATTTTCGGCATTGCGGTTTTGCAACTGCCAAAGGCCATCAAATATCCAGCTTTTAGTCGATGCAGTATTCCACGTCTCGATCATATCTAATGATCGGCCATCATCGTATTTCAGGCCCATAATGGTTTGTACAAAACCGCCGTCGGTCTGCTCAATTGCTACATCAAAACTATAACCTTCCACCGGACCATCGTGGTTTACTGTGGGCACCTCTACCATAATGCCGTTTCTCCAAGTGGCAATGCCTGCGCCAACATCAATTCCAGACTCTGCGTTCATAAAGGCGAACATAAAACGATTTTTGGTGTAGATCTTTATTTGGTCGCGCAGCAGCAAGCTGACCCCACCATTCTCAGTCACCTTCACATCTTTTAGAAGATATGCCCCGTCCGGTAGGGCGGGTATTCCTGTCTCAGGGGTTACAGTCGTTTCTTTGGCGCCGCAAGCAGTGACCAAGAGACCAGCCAAAGACAGCGATAGAAGTTTTGGATTCATTGTTGACCCTGAGACAGTAAAAAACCATTAGTAGTGTCTTAAACCGTAGCACATGAATTTACAGGTCGATTAACACCTTGGGCCAGTTGACCGCAAAAAAAATAGCTTTTGTCGAATTGAATAATAATTGACTTGGTTCTATCGAAGACGTGACTGCAATTTCCCCTGGGTTTTAGCATTTCCCACGGGTGGCCAAGCTCAAACCTGAGCTCTTCTTCTCATCAATCTTTGCCAAAAACAAAAAACCCCACTACAGGAGCGGGGTTTTAGTGTTTGGTACCAGTGGCCGGACTCGAACCGGCACGCTTTTAAGGGCGCGGGATTTTGAATCCCGTGTGTCTACCAATTCCACCACACTGGCATTCTCTATCTGCACGTACTGCAGTAGGGCGGCGATTATAGCAGTGATCAATAGTGGGTCAACAGATTTAACCATGACTAAGTAATGAAAGCGATTTAGAGGGTTTTTCTATTAATTATTTGGCGCTTTAAGCGTAATTTCTATACCCTTGGAACCTACTCTTTTAAGCCTTTAAGTTTTTGTTATGCGCCGTGACCATTTTCGTTTTGAATTACCCAATGAGTTGATTGCCCGTCGGCCTGCTGAAGAGAGGCAGGGTAGTCGCATGCTATTTCTGGACTCAGCTAGTGACGACATAAAACATCAGCAGTTTAGTGATTTTTTATCGCATGTTAAACGGGGCGATTTAATTGTATTCAATAATACCAAGGTGATAGCTGCAAGGTTATATGGGAATAAGGCCAGTGGAGGTAAGGTAGAGGTGCTGGTAGAGCGGTTAATTGATGCTTATTCGGTGCAGGCCCATGTGCGTGCCAGTAAATCTCCGAAGACAGGTAACCAGATCATGTTTTCCGAGGGTTTCTCGGCAGAGATGACCGGTAGAGATGATGATTTATTTACCTTAGTTTTTAATAATCCGGTACTGGAGGTTTTAGAGACTATTGGCCATATGCCGCTGCCGCCTTATATTGACCGCAGTGATACTGATGAGGATAAGACTCGCTATCAAACGGTCTACGCTGATCAATTGGGTGCGGTGGCTGCGCCGACGGCGGGACTACATTTTGATGAGAAAATGCTCGAGGATATTCAGGCCAAGGGTGCTTCGGTCGCTTTTGTAACCTTGCACGTTGGAGCCGGGACTTTTCAGCCTGTGCGTGTTGATAATATCTCTGACCATAAGATGCACTCAGAGTGGTTGCAGGTTAGCCAAGAAATCTGTGATCAGGTCATCAAAACTAAGACTGATGGTGGTCGAGTAATTGCGGTGGGTACTACCAGTGTGCGCTGTTTGGAAACTGCGTCGAGAAGTGGCCAGATTGCTCCCTTTGAGGGGGATACTAATATTTTTATATATCCTGGCTATCGGTTTAACGTGGTTGATGGCCTGCTCACTAATTTTCATCTATCTGAATCAACCTTATTGATGTTAGTCAGCGCATTTTCAGGATATCACTCTATAATGGCGGCTTATCGAGAGGCGGTGTCAGAACGATATCGTTTCTTTAGCTATGGCGATGCTATGTTTTTGTTACACAACCCGAATGCCGATCAGGATATACCCGAATGAGCCGCGAATGCTTTATGCAATTTAATGTCTCCGCCACCGATGGAAAAGCTCGCCGTGGTGAGATGACGTTTCCTCGAGGCACCGTGCAAACACCTGCGTTTATGCCCGTTGGCACCTACGGCACGGTGAAGGGTATGTTACCCCGTGACATTGTAGAGATTGGAGCTGAGATGATTCTTGGCAATACCTTTCATCTCATGCTGAGACCTGGTACTGAGGTTATTAAGGAGCACGGTGACCTGCATGATTTCACGCAATGGCATGGGCCGATTCTCACAGACTCTGGCGGTTTCCAGGTCTTTAGCTTGGGTGATATGCGCAAAATTACTGAGGAGGGGGTGAAGTTTCAATCGCCGATTGATGGAAGTCCTGTGTTTATCGATCCTGAAACCTCTATACAGGTCCAGGCCGATTTGGGCAGTGACGTAGTAATGATATTCGATGAATGCACCCCATACCCCGCTACTGAAAAAGAGGCTGACGACTCCATGCAGTTGTCACTGCGCTGGGCGAAGCGCAGCAAAGATGCCCATGGTGATAATCCATCTGCTTTGTTTGGTATTGTTCAGGGTGGAATGTATGAGTCGTTGAGAGATGAGTCGTTGGCAGGTTTGGTTGATATTGGCTTTGATGGCTATGCCATTGGTGGCCTTTCTGTGGGAGAGCCAAAAGATGACATGGTTCGGATATTAGACCACTTGGCTGACACCATGCCCGCGGACCGGCCTCGATATTTAATGGGGGTGGGCAAACCCGCTGATCTCGTCGAGGGCGTACGTCGCGGCATTGATATGTTCGACTGTGTGATGCCTACACGCAATGCCCGCAATGGTCATTTGTTTACCAGTACAGGGGTAGTCAAAATTCGTAATGCGCGGCATCGTCATGACACTGGACCACTGGATAAAGACTGTGATTGCTATACCTGTGCTAACTTTAGTCGGGGTTATTTACATCATTTGGAAAAGTGTGGAGAGATGCTTAGCGCCCAGCTCAATACCATCCATAATTTACGGTATTATCAAACGCTCATGGCCGGCTTGCGAGATGCGATTGCCGAAGGGGAATTGGATGCCTTTACCGATAAGTTTTATCGTAAACAGGCTATTGGGGATAAGGGGGGTTTAAATCCCTGATTCTGCCCCTATTTAGTAAGGAATGTCGCTATAATGCGCCCCAAGAATAAAAGGACAGATTAACCCATGTTAAACAAGTTTCCTCTGTGGAAGAATATATTGATTCTTCTGGTGATTGCTTTTGGCTTTATCTACGCCACACCTAATTTCTATCCGCCAGATCCGGCCATTCAGTTGTCGGGTCAAAGTGGGGCCATGGTGATTGATGACAGTGTGTTGCAAAAAGTAGAGGGAGCATTGGACGAAGCGGGTATTGACTATTTTGACGGTCAAGCTGATGGCGAGAGCTTGCTGGTTCGACTACAAGATATTGATTTGCAGTTGCGAGCTAAAGAGGTCATTCAGGCCGAGATGGGTGGGGAGTATATTGTTGCCCTTAATTTGGCGCCAACCACGCCTGACTGGCTAAGTAGTTTGGGTGGCCAACCAATGAAACTTGGTCTTGATTTAAGTGGGGGTGTGCATTTTTTGCTGGAGGTTGATCTAGCTTCAGCTGTCGCGGTTCGTCTCGAAGGTGACTTGCAAGAGATAAAAACTGTACTGCGTGAAGAGCGCATTCGCTATCGTAGCTTTGAGCTCAAGGGAAACCAGATAATTGGTCAGTTTCGCGATATTGAGCAGGTAAAAAAAGCGACGGCTTTAATACGGAATAGCTACCGCGATCTTTTACCTGAGACAACACCAGGCCAAAATCCTTTATCGCTGGTACTAAACCTTAGCATTGCAGCGACTAGCATTATCGAAGACAGTGCCATCAAACAAAACCTTACGTCATTGCGCAATCGGGTTAACGAATTGGGCGTGTCTGAACCTTTAGTTTCGCGCCAGGGAAAAAACCGTATTGTGGTTGAGCTTCCTGGTGTCCAGGATACGGCTGAAGCCAAAAGAATTATCGGGAAAACAGCTAATTTAGAATTTCGGTTCGAGTCTCAAGGTAAGAGTGGTGAACGGTTTGAATTCAAAACGCCTAGAGGACAAGGTCCAGAAGCGGAATTAGAAAAGAAAGCTATTATCACTGGCGAAAATGTCACCGATGCACAGCCTAGTTTTGATCAAAATGGTCGCCCTCAGGTGAGTATAACGCTGGATGCCAAAGGCGGATGGCAAATGGGTCATGCGACCCGGGACAATGTTGGCCGTCGCTTGGGTGTGCTGTTTATTGAATATAAAACCAAGCTTGAGAAAACGGTCGATGAGAACGGTGAATTGGTTATTACCCCTGTGCCTTATATCGAACAACACGTGATTAGCTTGGCTACTGTTCAGTCTCAGTTGGGCAAACAGTTTGTGATCACCGGGCTTGAACAGCGAGAATCCTCAGAATTAGCATTATTGCTGCGAGCTGGGGCATTGGCCGCGCCTATGTATATCGTCGAAGAACGCACTATTGGGCCCTCTCTAGGCGCCGATAATATTAATTTAGGAGTAAAGTCAGTCACCGTTGGTATGGCCATGGTACTGCTGTTTATGGTGGTGATTTATAGAGCTTTCGGGTTAGCGGCGAATGTGGCTCTGACCATGAACTTGCTGCTGTTGGTAGCATTTATGTCCCTCTTAGGCGCGACGCTAACGCTGCCCGGTATTGCCGGCATCGTGCTCACCGTGGGTATGGCGGTAGACGCCAACGTATTGATTTTTTCACGGATTCGCGAAGAACGTAATGATGGTGCCACCGTGCAGGGTTCTATTAGTGCTGGTTATGACCGCGCTTTTGTATCCATTCTAGATGCCAACATCACCACATTAATTGTTGCCTTGATTTTGTTCTTGATTGGATCAGGTCCTGTGCAAGGATTTGCGGTGACCTTGTCGATTGGTATCTTGACGTCGATGTTTACATCGATCGTAATGACTCGCGGATTGGTTAATCTGGTGGTCGGTGGCCGCAAAATCGAAACATTGTGGATTTAGGGGGAAGGTTATGACTGACTTAAAAGTGTACAACTTTATGGGCATACGCAAGTATGCGGTTATCTTCTCAGCAATTTTACTGTCGGTGTCCGCTTGGTCTCTTTACACCCAAGGGTTGGCTCTAGGCTTGGATTTTTCTGGAGGCACTCAAATAGAGGTGGGGTATGAGCAACCCGCTAATGTTGGTGAGTTAAGAGATAAACTATCAGCTGCTGGTTTTAATAACCCGGTAGTAGTGCATTTTGGCTCCGAAACTGACGTATTGATTCGTCTGCAGGGTGAGCCTGACCAAAAGCTCGCAGAACAGATCGTTGAAGTACTAAAGGGCGATGGCCAACAGATTGAGTTACGCAGAGTAGATTACGTTGGGCCCCAAATCGGCGAAGAATTACGTGAAGATGGAGGCCTTGGAATGTTAACCGCCTTGGCTGTGGTTATGCTTTATGTGGCGATTCGTTTCCAATTGAAATTCTCAATCGCAGCCGTACTAGCTTTGGTTCACGATGTAATAATTACACTAGGTATTTTCTCCTTAGCGCGCTTTGAGTTTGACCTGACGGTATTGGCGGCGGTGTTGGCCGTAGTGGGGTATTCACTTAACGACACCATTGTAGTGTCCGATCGCATTCGAGAGAATTTCCGTAAGATTCGCAAAGCAACAGCGATAGAAGTCATTAATGAATCGCTATCACAAACACTTTGGCGAACCATTAATACCTCAGTGACGACAATGTTGGTATTGTTGGCATTGTTCTTTATCGGCGGTGAGTTAATACACAATTTTGCGATTGCTTTAATGATCGGCGTTGGTATCGGAACTTACTCGTCAATTTATGTGGCAGCAACGGTTATGTTGGGTTTGAATGTGGATCGCGAAGATCTTCTGGAGCAAGTTGAAGGCGAGCTTGTCGACGATCTTCCCTAAGGCAATAAAAAAACATACCGAAGGCTCTCACATTTATGTTGAGGGCCTTTTTTTTATAAAGCTCTGAAAATAATCAAAAATATCTTGAGGATGACTTTGTCTGGCAGACCTCCAATTGTCATTGGTCTCAAGATTAATCGGCTCACCCTGGAGGTCCAAAATAAAAACCCGAGGAATACCCTCTTGAGATGGCATACCCAAGCATTCGATGAGATCCATGTTGATATCATACTCACCCAAATCTACGCGAATGACTTCATAGTGTTCGGCTATAAATTGCGCAACCGATGGCAACTGCATTACTGCCTCTAGACATTGAGCGTCAGGACACCAATTTGCGCCCAAAATAACCATTGGCAGTTTTTCTTGATTTAACGAAGCTGAGATAAATGTTTCTAGCTGATCATTGCTAACCTTAGTCCCATTGTAGGGGCAGGGCATCGTTGCTGGTATTTGATCTAACTCATTTAATCGAATCATACTGACTCGTCCCACCATGGGTAGAAGGGAGGCATATCAGTAGACGCTTTTTCAGTAAACTTGGGCGCGCGCTTTTCAAGAAATGAATTCACACCTTCTTTTCCGCTGGTCTTGCTGGCATAGAAAACGGCTAAAGAATCTACCTCATGAGCCTTAATTGGATGATCTTGCGCGCCATTTCGATAAATCATTTGTCGCGTTAATGCCATGGAAACTTGACTAAAATTAACCATTCGAGCGGCCAATGCATAGGCTTCATTGAGTAATTCTTCAGGCGCATAAATGGCTTTTACGAAACGTTCTTTAAGTAAGGTTTCAGCGGTCAATATCTCTGCGGTATAGCACCATTCAAGTGCTGTTTGGATCCCCACTAAGCGGGGTAAAAACCAGCTTGAGCATGCTTCTGGGGTAATACCTATCTTATTAAAGACAAAACCCACTTTGGCTTTTTCTGAGGCCAAGCGAATATCCATAGCACAGGCCATGGTGGCGCCAATTCCCACCGCAGCACCATTTAGAGCACCAATAATCGGCTTTTTGCAGTTGTACATAGCTAATACTACAAGGCCCCCAGAGTCACGTACACCATTCGCAATCTCATCCTCATGGGCACGCTCACGCATATCTTGGATGGTCGGCTTTAAATGCTCACTCAGACCAAATACGTTACCTGTAGTATTTAAGTCCATTCCCGCGCAGAACGCACGCCCAGCACCGGTCACCACGATGGCGCCAACCTCATCATCATCACTGGCACGGTTAAATGCGTCAATCAGTTCATGGCTCATCTCAATAGTGAATGCATTTAGTTGCTCGGGGCGTGATAGCGTCAGGGTTAATATAGAATTGTCAGTGGTGTAATTAATCGTTTTGTAGGTCATGGCCGCCTCGGTCGTAATCTAAGTATTTACTACGTGCAGTATATCGCCCGATCAATGCAACGTTAAACTCTATTTGTAAGATTGAGTAAAACTTAATCTATGCGCTGTTTTGTGCGCCTATCCCGGCTAGGGTATGCTTTGGTTCCTTAATTTGTCATATACTATTTCAGAAGATAAACGATCAGGCTGTTACTTAATGTCAAAAAAGTTATTTAAAAATCAGGACCACGCTAAACAGGCGAAGTTCTATAATCATGCAGGCGTCACTAAAGAGCAGTTTGATGCTCATTGGATGCCTTTTTCTGGTAATCGAGAATTTAAAAGAAATCCACGTATGATCGTTGCCGCTGAGGGTAGTTACATTACTGCGGCTGATGGGAGGCAAGTCTTTGATGGCTTGTCTGGCCTTTGGACTACAGGATTGGGCCACTGCCGGCCAGAGATCAGTAAGGCTATTTCCAAGCAAGCGTCCACCCTCGATTTTTTCCCTGGCTTTCAATATGGACATCCAAAGTCCTTTGAACTGGCTGAACGCATTACCCAATTTATGCCAAAAGGACTCAACCGCTTGTTTTACACCGGGTCTGGCTCCGAAAGTGCTGATACTTCTCTCAAGATGGCGAGAGCGTATTGGCGCAAGAAAGGAATGGCGTCTAAAACGCGATTGATTGGTCGAGCTAAAGGTTATCATGGGGTGAACTTCGGCGGCATTAGTGTCGGTGGTATTGTGGGTAATCGCGCTACCTTTGGTCAGACTCTTGAGTCTGATCATTTGGCCCATACCATGCTGCCAGAGAACGTATTTAGTAAAGGTATGCCAGAGCATGGCGCTTATCTGGCAGATGAGCTATTAGCAATGATTGCGCTACATGATGCGAGTAACATTGCAGCGGTTATAGTTGAGCCGATGGCTGGATCTGCAGGGGTAATACCACCGCCAGTGGGTTACTTAAAGAGACTTCGAGAGATCTGTGATGAACATCAGATACTTCTTATTTTTGATGAAGTCATTACCGCTTTTGGTCGAGTCGGCGCTGCTACGGGTGCTGAAGAGTATGGTGTAGTGCCAGATATGATCAACGTCGCAAAACAGCTTACCAATGGCTCAGTGCCAATGGGGGCTGTGATTGCTAAACAAGAAATTCATGACACCTTTATGGAAGGCGGCGGTGCCGATTATATGATCGAGTTCCCTCATGGTTATACCTATTCAGGGCACCCATTGGCTTGTGCTGCTGGGCTCGCAACTCTAGACTTGCTTGAGAAAGAGAATAGCTTCGAACAGGCGGCGACTATGGCGCCGATATTAGAAAAGGCGATACACAGTTTGCGTGGCACGAAGCATGTTGTTGATATTCGTAATTATGGATCAGCCGCCGGTGTTACCTTGGCGTCTCTCCCTGGTGAGCCTGCCAAACGACCTTTTGAGGCGGCGATGAAGTGCTGGGAGAAGGGTTTTTATGTGCGATATGGCGCTGATACTCTCCAGTTAGGGTTACCCTTTGCCACTACAACTACGGAAATTGACTTACTGATCAATGCCATGGGCGAGGCTATAAGCGAGATAGACTAGAGAGCCTTTGCAATAGAATTGCAGTAAAACTCGCTATGTTATTATTTAGATTCTGCCGATGAATCGCTGCTTTCAGATTCGGTGTCTTCTAGGGTTTCTGCTTGCCACTTGTACATCTTTTTAATAAAGCAACGGTCTACTCCTGAGAAACCATCGCTAACGATAATTTCATCGCCACGGGTTAAGCATGATGAACCTCGCGTTCTTGTCGCTATATTACTCATAGCCTTGGTAACATCGCAGAAACCCGATAATTCCAATTTATACTCATCTCTGACACCTTTGGTTAGAATAATGGAGTGTCGGTCGCCGTGGAATTCCTTCCAACCGTTAATAGAGCTTGCAAAGCAGATTCGCTTAACCTCATCACCTAGCCTTGAATTAGGTAAGGTGGGTTGAGGGTCGACCTCTGTTATGGTTGTTTGTGTGCAACCAAAAAAAGTCATGGCAGCAAAAATAATTGCAAAATTTCTTATCATTTCAAACCCCTTATGTAGTGTTAATCATAGTCGTCCGCTCGTCCCCTAGCCTTTAGTATTTGCAACGTTTCGAGGTTAATTTGGATTACAAAAATATGTTACCTCATATTTAACATCGCCCCCAAAGGTACCTTAGATTAGTTATTTAATCAGGGAATAGCGTCTTAAATGGGAACATTGTCACTCTTTAGAGTTTAAAAAAGGTGCCCAAGGGGTAATTCAGTTTTATAACAAACGGGTTTCAGTGAAAAACTGCTTTTGACGTGGCTAACGCCCTTAAGTTGAGTAAGACGTTGATCAAGAAATTCCTGATAGCGCTGCAGGTCGGGTGTTATGACTCTAATGAGGTAATCAAACTCTCCAGTCATTAAATAGCACTCCATTACCTCAGGCCAAGATTTTACCTGGTTAGCAAAGCTGTCTAGTTCTTTCTTGACTTGATGATCGAGGGTAACTTGAATAAAAACAGTGACTGGCAGCCCAGCTTTGTTTGGGTCTAGTAAGGTGACGCGTTTGTTAATATAGCCTTTCTCTTCAAGATTTTTTACCCGTCGTGAGCAAGGTGAGGGTGACAAAAATACCTTTTCCGCGAGTTCAATATTTGGAATGGCGGCGTTGCCCTGCAGTATCGACAGTATTTTCCAATCCGTTGCATCTAAAGTATCTTGCGCCATTTTACTATTGCTCCCTAGCTATCCTTCGGTGTGATCTCACCGAATGTAATGGGTAATTATTTAACACCAAATATACATCAAATGCTAATCAGTGATATTAATTGGAGGCTTATAAAGTAATTTATAAGCTGTAGTGCAATTATTGTGCATATAAATTACCTATTGAGCAATAACTGGCATTATTGGCTCGAATTTCCTTTGCTTTTTGACAGGATTTTCCGTGACTTCCCATGCTAATTTAGATGCTTACGAAAACAACTATAATAGCTTTCAGAGGGGTATTGTTATGGCTAAATTTAATGGTACGACAGGCACTCTTAGGTTTACTGAATCAACCGATCTATCGATCCCCGTCCTGTCAATTTTAAACTCTGAGGGTGAGCTGAGAAAAGGCGCCAGATCACCCGTAATAGATAAAGACACCGCGCTAAAAATATATCGTGCCATGACCTATATTCGCGTCCTTGATGAGCGGATGATCTCTGCTCAGCGTCAAGGGCGACTTAGCTTTTATCTGACCTGCGCTGGTGAAGAGGCTGCGGTTGTTGGATCTATCGCAGGGTTTACCGATCGAGATATGGTAATGGCTCAGTATCGAGAGCAAGCTGCTTTACGATACAGAGGTTTCACCTCTGAACAGTTCATGAATCAACTGTTGAGCAATGATCTTGATTTAGGAAAGGGTCGCCAGATGCCTGTTCATTATGGCAGCAGAGCGCTCAATTACATGACCATAAGTTCACCCCTGGCGACGCAAATACCGCAAGCCGCTGGCTATGCCTATGGGCAGAAATTGTCAGGCAACGATGCCTGTACAGTTTGTTATTTTGGCGATGGCGCTGCCTCTGAAGGTGACTTCCACGCTGGCCTGAATATGGCGGCGGTACTTAACTGTCCAGTGGTGTTTGTAGTTAGAAACAATGGGTACGCTATTTCCACTCCCAGCTCGGAACAGTTTGCTGGTGATGGTATTGCCCCACGGGGTATTGGCTATGGTATTAAAACAATTAGAGTTGATGGCAATGATATCTTGGCAGTCTATGCAGCAGGGGTAGCTGCACGGAAGTTAGCTGTTGATACTAGCGCCCCCGTGATGATAGAAACCATGAGTTATCGTCTTGGTGCCCATTCCACTTCCGACGACCCAACAAGTTACCGAAATGCAGAAGAAGAGCAATTATGGGCGGAAAAAGATCCTATTTTGCGTATGAGAAAATGGCTTTTTGGTAAAGGTTGGTGGAGCGATCAACAAGATCATCAGTTAATAACTAATTATAAGAAAGAAATTCTGGATGCTTTGAAATCACAGGAAAAGCGTTCTGCACCCTCTCTTAATGGTTTGATAACAGATGTCTATCAAACACCACCACAGCATTTACAACAGCAGTACGCCGAATTACAGCAGCATATCGACAAGTACCCTGATCATTATTTAGCTAATCCAGATAAGACCAATGGCACTTATCAGTCAGCCTCAGTACAGCTTCCTTAGGGCAACAATCATGGCTCAGATCAATCTTTTACAAGCGGTCAACAGTGCGCTAGATACGGCAATGGATACAGACGATCGCGTTATCTGCTTGGGCGAGGATATTGGTAAATTTGGTGGTGTATTTCGAGCGACCAGTGATTTACAAGATAAGTATGGCAAAGCTAGGTGCTTTAATACTCCAATCACAGAGCAAGGGATAGTTGGGTTTTCAATTGGTTTGGCAGCCCAAGGATCGGTGCCGGTCGCTGAAATTCAGTTTGCTGATTATATCTTTCCAGCCTTTGATCAAATTGTGAATGAGGCGGCTAAATTTCGCTATCGCAGTGGTGATCAATTTAATTGTGGGGGTTTAACCATTCGCGCTCCCTATGGTGGTGGCATTTCGGGTGGCCTTTATCATTCCCAATCGCCCGAGGCCTATTTCTGTCATACACCAGGGCTTAAAGTAGTTATTCCCAGTACGGCATATCAAGCTAAAGGACTGTTACTGGCCGCGATTAGGGACCCAGATCCAGTGATTTTCTTTGAGCCAAAAGCTATATATAGGGCCGAGGTCGGCGAGGTCCCAGAGACTGACTATGTTTTACCCCTAGGTGTGGCCGAGGTAATGACTAAGGGTTCTGATATCACTTTGGTCGGATGGGGCGCCCAGATGCATCAGCTTCATCGGGCCGCGAAAATGGCCGCTAAGGATGGTATTTCCTGTGAGGTGATTGATCTGCGTACTCTACTTCCATGGGATGTTGATACCGTGGCTCAGTCTGTGGAGAAAACAGGACGTCTAATTATTAGTCATGAGGCACCTCGGACAGGCGGTTTTGCCGGTGAGGTTTCAGCCACTATTCAAGAATGCTGCTTTTTGTCATTAGAAGCACCCATTCTGCGCATCACCGGAATGGACACACCGTTTCCATTGGTATTTGAGAAAGAATATATGCCAGACTATTTAAAGGTCTATGAAGCTATTAAAGCCAGCGTTAACTTCTAATAACCGGCTAACTAGGAAGCAGGCTATGAAAACAGATTTTATTTTACCCGACATCGGAGAAGGCATCATCGAGTGCGAAGTGATCGAATGGAAGGTGAAAGAGGGCGACCTCATAAAGGAAGACCAAATTGTAGTGGATGTCAGCACGGACAAAGCTATTGTCGAAATTCCCTCGATGCACTCGGGTCGAGTCACTAAACTTTACTATGGGGCTGGTGATATCGCTAAGGTCCACTCGCCGCTTTACGCCATCGATATTAATGACGTACAGACGTCAGAACCAGTGAGCGAGGAGACAAAGCCTGATCTTAAGCTTGAACTGGTTAAACAACAGCCGATTGCTAAGGACCCCCTCGATAATACTAAGGTGCTAACGACACCAGCAGTACGTAAGTTGGCTCGCCAGAATGATCTTGATCTATCTAAAATTTCAGGGTCAGGGAAGCGCGGGCGTGTGCTAAAAGAAGATGTATTGAGACATTTAGATAAACCTTTGGCTCCGATTGGCCCGACACTTGTTGCCGTAGTGCAGGATCGACGAGAGCCAATTGTTGGGGTGCGTAAAATCATGGCACGGCATCTGAGTGACTCTGTTTCAAGTATTCCGCACTTTACGTTTGTTGATGAAATTGATGTCACCGAACTCATAAAGCTAAGAGCTAGCCTGAAAGTGAGATATGGTAATGATGATTTTAAGATAACGTTGATGCCTTTGTTAATGAAGGCTCTTTCTTTGTCTTTATTAGCCTTTCCTATTATCAATAGTCGAGTTGATAGTGACTTTAGCGAACTAACTTACCTTGCGAGTCACAATATTGGCATGGCAGTGGACGGTAAAACAGGGTTGTTAGTGCCTAATGTAAAGGATGTACAACAGCGATCAATAGTTGAAATAGCGCAAGAAATAGGACGTTTAACAGGGGCTGCTCGCTCTGGCATTATTAGTCCGGCAGACTTAAAAGGCGGCACCCTTACCGTCTCTAATATTGGTGCCATTGGTGGTATCTCAGCGGCCCCCATTATTAATAAACCTGAAGTTGCCATTGTTGCTCTGGGTAAAATTCAAGGGCTTCCGCGGTTTGACAGTAATGGCCAGTTAGTTGAACGACAGATTATGACGGTAAGTTGGTCAGGGGATCATCGAGTTATTGATGGTGCCACTATCGCCCGCTTCAATAACCATTGGAAAGCGTACTTGGAAACCCCTGACACTATGATGGCAAATATGATTTAAAGGGGCGGAGTTTAGTTGCTAATAGCGGAATAGCTCTCCAATGTGTTCACAATAATCTGTCCATTTTTCATGACAAATACTGGCTTTTCGAGGGCGCTAATATCTACCAAAGGATTTCCGGGTACGGCAATAATGTCAGCCAGTTTATCGACCTCAATACTGCCTATTTGATCGTCCCATTGCAGAAGTTCAGCCCCTACGCTGGTGCCAGCTTTAATGGCATCCATTGGGCTTAAGCCAGCCTCTATTAGAGTGGCAAATTCCCGTGCACAAGCATGGGACTCTACTGCGGATCCACATAAATCTGAGCCAACCGCAATTTTGACCCCCGCTCTATGTGCTTTTCCAATCATTTGAAGCCAGTCATCCCTAAAAGACAAATAAAAGTCATCATTCTTACTTTGTGCCAGCAGCTTTCCGCTATTGGCATAGTAATCTCCCACGTAGATGGTCGGAACATAATAAGTCTGATGTTCAACCATTAGGGCAATAGATTCCTCGTCGAGATAACTGCCATGTTCAATAGACCTTACGCCGGCAATAACAGCTTGATTAATACCAGCTGTGGCATGAGCATGGGCTGCGACTGGAATATTTTGACGAGAGGCTTCTTCTATTGCCGCGCTTAGTTCTTCTGGGCTAAAGGCGACATTTCTTGGATCGTCACCGACAGACATAAATGCGCCAGTCACCATAATTTTTATCCAGTCTGACCCATATTTAATTTCTTTTCTAATAGCCTTACGAATTTCATCTGGACCATCAGCTATTAGTCCGTCGGCGATAACCTGTTGTTCTGGAGAGAAATAATTTATGTCACCTCCACCTCCGGTGATCGAGATATAGTGGGCAGCACCTGTAAGGCGAGGGCCGATAAAAACGCCTTCGTCAATAGTTCTGCGAATATCTTGGTTAGCATAGTAGACATCGCCATCGCCCATGACTCTGATGGTGGTCCATCCCGCTTTTAGCAAACGTTGGAGATTTGATAGTCCTAGCAGCGCTTTATAGGCCGAAGAGCTTTGCAGGTGGCCACTCTGATAATCATCTTTATACAGCAATGGATGCTCGTGGGCATTAATCATTCCAGGCATAAGAGTGGTGCCTGGAAGGTCTATTCGTATTGCGTCGTTTGGGATTTTGGTGAGATCCACAATGGAGGTGACTTTAGAATCCGTTACTATGACCGCTTTATTTTTCAGCAGATCATTTGATATCCCATCGATTACACCATCGGATATCAAAGCGTATTGTTCGGCATATGTGTTTGGTGAGAGGCTAATAACGAGCACAATGACAAGCGTACACAGAGCTTTTAATCTAGGCATACTATATTTTCTCCTTGAATTAATGTTTTAATTATATACTGGTTGTAAACTATTTTATTAACAATAATTATTCACAAACTTAATAGTTAACGGTCACTTTTAGCTAACATAAGATTTATTAAAGGACAGACATCTGTGGAAGAAAACAATCCTAGGAACACCTTTGATCGCGCAATAACCTTATTGAAAAATGGCGCGCAAGATGAGGCTGAAGCACTTTGTCGATTGTGGCTGTCCGAAAATACTCGAGACGTCAACTTTTTGTCCTTATTAGGTAGCATATTGCTCCGCAAAAACGATTTTGAGGAGGCCGAAGAAGTTTTAAGAACGGTGACTCAGATAGCACCTGGCTACCCTAATGTGCACGAAGACTTAGGCACAGTGATGCTAAACCTTGGAAAGCCGGAAGAAGCTTTAATCTCGTTGCAAAAGGCGATCGAGGCGAACCCAAAAAGTGCCAGTGCATTTTCTAAACTGGGGGGTGCACTAAAAAGCTTAGGTAGAGATGAGGCGGGCGATGCTGCTTTAAAACATGCCTCCGATATGTCGCCTATTCAGGCTAATTTAGAAAAAGCGACACAGCTATTTGCGGAAGGAAAGTTTCGTGAGGCGGAGGCTATTGCCAAGGAATTACTGGCGGCCAATCCACGTGATGTGAATGCTGGACTTTTACTTGGCAGGGTTGCACTCCACGCACGTGCCTTTAACGAAGCCGAGAAGCTACTGCGGAAAGTGGTAGAGATGGCGCCGAGATTTATGATTGCCTGGCATGATCTGGGGACGGCACTTAAAGAACAAGGTAAAGAAGAGGAGGCTATTAAGGCTCTTGAGCAAGCTTTAGAGATGGAGCCAAACAATGCTTCATCTCATTATTATTATGCGGCAGCCTTAGCGATGGCGGGGCGAACTGAGGACTCGGCGGCTGCTTATAAGCGCGCAGTATCTCTCGATCCAGATTTGGCTGGAGCCTATATCGGCCTTGGACACGTGTTAAAAACGCTGGGTGATCAAGAAGGAGGCATTAAGGCCTATCGAGCAGCTATTGCACTTCGCCCCAATTTTGGCGAAATTTACTTTAGCCTTTCAAACCTAAAAACATTCCGCTTTAGTGACACTGAAATTGAGGATATGGTTGAGCGTATTAATCAGGACTCTCTTCCTTCAGAGTCGATAGTACATTTTGCTTTCAGTTTAGGTAAAGCCTTTGAAGATCAAAAAAACTACGATCTTGCTTATCAATATTATAGTCAGGGTAATGAAGCGCACCGAAATAGTATTGTTTATGACCCGGTCCAAACAGAGGTGGCTCACACCAAGATTAAAGAAACCTTTAGTCAAAATTTTTTTGACAGAATCAAACAAACAGAAGTCGGTGTTCAAGACCCTGCACCGATTTTTATCATTGGGCTTCCACGATCAGGATCAACCTTGCTGGAACAAATTTTGGCTAGCCATAGTTTAGTCGATGGCACCAGTGAACTGCCTGATCTTGGTATTGTTTCACAGATGATTACCGATAAAGCGCAAGACAGAGTTTTTCCTGGTGGCATTCTTCAAATGAGTGATACTGAGATAACGCATTTGGGGCAGGAGTATATTGATAGAACGCAACGACATCGTCGCGGAGCACCATTCTTTACCGACAAGATGCCGAATAATTTTGCTCACGTAGGCCTTATAAAAGCAATAATACCTAATGCAAAGATTATAGATGCCCGTCGCCACCCTCTAGATAGTTGCGTAGGTTCTTTTAAACAACATTTCGCCAAAGGGCAAACATTTACCTATGACATGTTCGAGTTGGGCGAGTTTTACCTTCAATATGATCAGTTAATGACTCATTGGGATGAGGTGTTACCTGGTAAGGTTTTACGAGTTCAGTATGAAGATGTTGTTCAGGACTTGGAGACACAAGTTAAGCGTATTTTAGACTACTGTGGTCTTCCTTTTGAGAAAGCGTGTGTGAATTTTCACGAAACAAAACGATCCGTTAGAACCGCGAGTTCTGAGCAAGTCAGGCAACCAATCTACAACAAATCAATGAATACGTGGCAACGGTTTGATGCACATATTGGTCCACTAAAAGAAATTTTGGCACCTTTGTTAAATGAATCTGACCCAACTATTATAGTGCGGTAACCTCAATGAATTTACCTAAGTTAATTGCGACCTCGGTGGTAAGAGGTAGTGAAAAAGGACAGAGTCATGGTGGCGTTTATACCATCGACTTTAATAGTCAGGAGGTAGAGCAACATATTGACTGGAATGATGGTGATATTGATTTTTCAGGGCGTGGTTGGGATCGAGGGCTTCGGGGTATTGAGTTCATTGATCAAGAAGTATGGATTGCCGCCAGTGACGAGCTTTTTTGCTACAGCCCCGAGTTCGAGTTGCTAGGATCTTATCGAAACGAATATCTAAAGCATTGCCATGAAATAAGTCGACGTGATCATTTACTGTTTTTGACATCAACCGGTTATGACAGCCTGTTAGTATTTAATCTCAACACTAAGAGTTTTAGCTGGGGCATATATGTTTCGCGAAACGGTGATGACTGGACGGGACAGCGATTTGACCCTATGGCTCAAGGTGGCCCTCCATTCTCAAATAACTACCATATCAATATGGTACATGTTGCAGAGACCGGTGTTTACTTCAGCGGATTACATACACGTGCATTGTTAAGACTTGCATCTGACATGAGTATCGCGAAGGTTTGTAGTCTTCCTGAAGGAATACACAACGCGAGACCTTTTCTTGAAGGTGTGATATTTAATGACACTAAGAGTGATGTGATACGCCATGTGAGCCGAAATAGTGGGTCTATTGCATTGCCGGTTCCTGTGTACAACACAGAAGAGCTTCAGTTCCATGGGGTTGACGATACCAAAGTTGCCAGGCAGTCATTTGGCCGTGGACTTTGCGTGGTAAGCGATCGTTTGATAGCGGCTGGTTCTTCGCCGTCGACCATCAGTTTATATAATGTTGAGTCTAAGGAGCGTATTGCGGCTGTAAATTTAACCATGGACATCCGCAACGCGATACATGGGCTAGAGGTCTGGCCTTTTTGATTTATCCACGCAATAGACACAAAAAAGGCACGCTAAGCGTGCCTTTTTTGTTGGTGTGAAACCTAGAAATAGCGTCTTAGTGAAATACTATAATTTCTGGGTCGTACCACGTTGTCACTGTTGCGGCCATAGAACGGATCGAAATCTGAGGAATCTTTATAAGACACGCCTCGTTCGTCACCGATGTTGCTTAGACTCAGTTGAGCTTTCCAATCACCCATTTCGTAACCCATTACGAGATCAGAGATCCGATAGTCACCTTGTGCTTGCCTCGGCGCATTACCACCGTCATTGACTTGATTGAGCGAGTCTCCGCTATAACTATGCTGGAAACGAACATAGGCATCTCCGCCATCAAACAGGTCTAATTGGGTCGTATATTCCAAATAGAGCGAGTATGAGGTGTCAGCAAATAGCGGCAGGTCTGACTTTGATGTCAATCCTAATGGGGCTTGGCCGCCAGGGAAGCGAGGGTCAGCATAACTTTCGGGCGCATCCACATAGGCATGAAAGATCCTTGTAATGTTAAATCCTACTTGAAGGTTTTCACCTATCACTGCCTTAACGTCCAGGTCAGCACCACTAATGGATGCATCTCCCAAATTTGCCACTACCGCTTGCCACGGCTCGCCGATAGCGAAGCTTGGGTCGGTTACCTCTAGCTGCATATCGTTCCATTGCATTTCGTAAAGGGTCGCATTAACCTGAACCTTACCGTCATTCCAGGTTGATTTCAGGCCAAATTCAGTGTTTTCGACAATATCAGAGCCGTAGTCAACAGGCAGGGTTGGGATGCCTCTACCTCGGTTCGTGCCGCCTACTCGATAACCTTCTGAGTATATACCCCAGACCATTAAGTCGTCGGTTAGATCATATTGCAGTCCGAATTTGGGTATAAAGCCATCATCTGAAGCGCTGCGACCTGGTGTGGCTAGGTTTGGATTGCCCGCTGGTTTTTCAACGAAGTACTCTATATTTCTATCGACCTCATACCAGCGTCCGCCCGCCAGTAACGATAGGCGATCTGTCAGTTTGATATCAATTTCACCGAAAAATGCTTTGTCTTCACGCTGCGTGGTTTGATTTGAGCGCCACCAAGCATCGGTTGGCGCGATGGTCAGATTGTAATAGGCAGCATATCCAGCCCAGGCTGCAAACGCAGGTGAGTTGGCGTAGCCGTCAACATAACTTCTAAAGTCCCAAGTTTCATCAGAGTCCATATAAAATGCACCCACAGTCCAATCGACTTTGTCACCGCTGCCGGTTAGACGAACTTCTAGTACGTCAGATTTGTTTTCTTGAATGTTAGTTAGATATCCAACGGGGTCTGTGCCAAAATCGTATGTTGCATACCCCAAATAGGTGCCGAACGTATACATGAAGTAGGCGGTATAGGTTTGAGTGTCGTGTTGATAAGCCGTTTCGCGATCATAGTAAGATCCCGCTACGGTTAACTGAGCAAACCCAAGATCTCCTTCTATCACTAAACTGGTTTGTGTCCAGTCATCAGTTCGGAATTCGTCATAGAATTTGACCGTTTCAAGATCACCGACCGTACCGTCCATGTCATTAAAACCATTGGCTGTAATGTCTTGAAAGTTTGAGCTTAAAGTGGCGGTCCAGTCATCTGAGACAAGCCATCGTGCTGATATTCGCCCGCCAGACCATTCTACATTATTAATATCGTTTTCAACGCTTCCAGCATTAGTCTTAAGGCCGCCAAGGCCGCTATAGGCGTCTACTACAGTCGTTCCAAGTACGCTGTCAATAAAACCACCATCTTCGGCACTAAAGCCTGATAGTCGAATTGCCAACTTATCTTTTATGACAGGTATGTTAACTGTGGCGTCAAAGTCATACCCATTATCACCCTTTGCAACGCCTGACATACCTAGGCCAATGTCGCCAGAAAACTCTGACGCATCTGGCTTATTTGTGATCACACGGATGGTGCCAGTTTGTGATGAGGCACCAAATAAGGTTGATTGAGGGCCAGCCAAGGCTTCCACTCGAGCAATATCAACGGGGTAGACGTCGGGGGCCATTGACGTCATCGACATGGGCTGTTCATCTAAATATATAGCGGCTGTTGGATCGACTAAAAAACCGCCACCGTCGCTTACACCACGAAAGACAATAGTATTTTGACCTGGCGCCGTAGTTTGCACGCTAAGATTACCGACAAATCGGGAAAAGTCTTCAAGGGTAGTTATGCCGCGTTTTTGAATATCATCGCCTGACAGACTCTGAATTGTCATCGGGATATCTTGGCTTGATTCAGATCGCTGCCGCGCGGTAACGATAATCTCTTCAAGAGACGCTTGCTGACCTAGCGCTATAGGTGCCCCTACTACTAAACCTAAAGCCGTCGCCATAGAGGTAACGATTAACTTTCTTCGAATTGAAAAGTTTCTTTGTGATTGGTCCAAACTAGCCATTATTCTACCCTCAAAAATGCCCATTAAAGCCTGTTATATTAAGGTAATACTACGTTATTTCGGCCTTGAGCTGTTGATATAATCTCAGTTAATGTACATATATGTCATGCGACTCGTCAAGCGGTCTTGTCGCATTTCTAATGGTTACTACCCCTTAGGGTAGTGCATTTTTTTGTTTAGGTAAATATTTATTTGGGGGTGGAAACACGGGGTATAACGCTAATAAGTTTAACTCTGAGAGAGATTAAGTCCGAATACCGCCTTACGTGAGGCAGGCAGAATAATTTATCGAGTGCGCATGCTTATGGGCCTCATCAACTTTTGCTTAAAGCCTTATCGGTTGACTTGTCGATCTTCTCATTTTACTGTTAGGTAAATTCAGCGTTGAGATGAGTGGTAAGGTCTATGGATATTGGGGTTCCTCTAAAAGAGTTGGGTGAATACGATATTGCTCCTCTGAGAGACGCGATTATGAAACTGCCAGAGGAATGCTGGACGGGAAATACCTTTCGCCAGCTTGAGTATGAGGTTCATCAGCAAACTCAGTCGATGGTAATGATTTTTACTGATGGTTCAGGGTGGCCGAATATAGAGGTAACTAAAGAATCCGGCTGGGATTTACTGGCCGAACAGGCCTTTCCGCTTATGAACAAAATCCTTAAAGACCATTATCCGCCAGGAGGCACCATTATTAGAGCAATGGCCGCGCGTCTTCAGGCAGGAGGTGTCATTAAGCCTCATTCGGACGAACATCCTTCTTTTCATCATGGCCATCGAATACATATACCTATATATACCAATCCTCGTGTCCGATTCATGATAGGAGGAAGGCCTTATCAATTTGAAGTGGGTAAGGTTTACGAGATTAATAACCAAAAACGGCACAGCGTCATGAATAAAGGCGCCGAAGGTCGTATTAACTTTATCTTTGATTATGTTCCTCCAGATCATTAGTAATTAATCTCCTTGTGCAGTCGGTACTAGAGAACAATCATCCCAACGTCTAATGGCAAGCTAAAGCACTTCCAGTGCTATGTATCTTGATAGATAATGCTGGCCTCATAATTAATCTCAGGTGGAATCTCTGAGATAGTTGCAGCCTATTTAATTAAAGGAATTAAAATGGAAGTCGATGATCACGTTGTTATTATCGGAGCTAGTCATGCAGCAGTTCAATTAATGATCAGCCTTCGTCAACAGGGCTGGTTAGGTGCGATCACCACTATTAGTGATGAACCACATATGCCTTATCAGCGACCGCCGCTCTCAAAATCCTATTTGGACGGTAGTGTTGAAGCAGATCGGTTAGTTCTTCGTGCCGCAGAAACATATGACAAACTAAAAGTCGACTTTAAGCTTGGGTGCAAAGTAACGTCAATTGATGCAAGAAATAAACAACTCAATTTAGATACTGGCGAAAAAATAGGATTCACCAAATTAGCTCTTTGCACAGGCGCGCGGGTTAGGCAATTAGACTTACCTGGATCTGAGTTAGAGGGAGTCCACTATTTGCGCACGATGGATGACGTTAAAGCCATTCGTCAGTCGGCGAAAAAAGCCAGCCGAGCGGTTATTATTGGAGGTGGCTATATAGGGTTAGAAACAGCGGCATCACTGACTAAGCTTGGCATTAAGGTTACTGTGTTGGAGACCGAGACTCGATTATTAAAACGTGTAGCATCAGAGCAGGTCTCGGGGTTTTATAAACGTCTTCATGAGGAAGAGGGTGTGGAGATTAGACTAGGCTCAAAGGTCGTGGCGTTACAGGGTAATAGCCAAGTGAGGAGTGTGGTCTGTGATGATGATAGCCATAGCGGCGCAGATATGGTGATTATCGGTGTTGGCGTGATTCCCAATACAGAACTTGCCAGTGAAGCGGGATTGGTTGTCGAAAATGGTATTGTGGTAGATCAATTCGCACAGACCAGTCACCCTGATATTGTTGCTGCAGGAGACTGCACCTTTCATCCAAATGCTTTGCTGAAAAAGTCTCTTCGATTAGAGTCTGTCCCCAACGCTTCAGAACAGGCTAAGGCGGCGGCGGCCAGTCTGTGCGGGATAAAAAAAGCTTACTCAGAACTTCCTTGGTTTTGGTCTGATCAGTTTGATGTCAAACTTCAGATTGCAGGCATTAGCCAAGGCTACACTAAAGCGGTGGTCCGTGGTGATGCTAGTGCAGGCCGCAGTTTCTCAGTCTTTTATATTAAAGATCAGTATGTTATTGCAGCTGATTGTATTAATCGGCCTAAAGATTTTATGGTGGCCAAAAAGTTAATTTTGCAACAATCTAAAATTGATGTCGCTGCCTTGGTAGACGAGAGTAGTGAGATCAAAAAACTATTAATTAATGGAGAACAGTAGCAATGCCAGCAATAACCTATATTGAATTCGACGGCACTGAATATCATGTTGATGTAGCAGTGGGAAATAGCGTAATGGAGGGTGCGTTAAACAATATGATTGACGGTATTGTCGCAGAGTGCGGCGGTTGTTGCGTGTGCTGTACCTGTCATTGCATGATCGATCCAGAGTGGTCAGAGGTTGTTGGTGAAGCGAATGATGAAGAAAATGAACTGCTGGAAATGCTCGATGTGCGTGAGCCAACGAGTCGACTGAGCTGTCAAGTTCAGGTCACAGATGAAATGGACGGTATGGTAGTGCGGTTGCCTGAATCTCAATACTAATAGGCATTTAGTGTCTGGGCGAGATAACATACTGATAAATATGGCAAACATTGATTGCTAAAGAGTGTGCTATGAGTAGGCTGTTTTACAAGCCAGTTACAAACCTGCTAATAACGCTTGTAACCTATTGTTTTTATTAAGCTAAATTTAGCCCAACTATTGAGTGGGAATAGTCGTGTTCCTCGCAAACCCCCATTCTTAAAGGGTTTAGCACTCTAAAAACAGTTACAAACTTGTTACAAACTCCTCTGTAGACTCCATTCCTTTGTAGCAGTTACAAACTTTGTTACAAACTAACTCGACTATTGCGATTCATAATTAGTGTAGACTCAATAATGGAAAATCAATTTTGGTTAAAGAACTTGCGAAGATTCTTTATTCTGTTTATATTTAAATCATAAAAATTATTAATAGGATATATATATATGGGTATCAAATTTGACGGAACTTATGTAAAAAATGGATCCAAAGTGGTTGCTAATATGAAGCGAACTGACGAACTTAAAGATGGCACATCTTCTGGTGGCAAAACTCTTGGTAATATCAAAAGAAGAGATGAAATAAAAGATGGAAGTTCTTCTGGTGGAAAAACTCTATGTAATGTTAAGGATGGTAAAAATATT